>Ga0316218_1000324_pt1 | contig 70612 bp, 54 predicted proteins | sample TBH18003metaG_FD_203634 | JGI IMG/M metagenome (GOLD analysis project Ga0316218, IMG submission 203634) | Freshwater microbial communities from Trout Bog Lake, Wisconsin, USA - TBH18003 | ecosystem: Environmental > Aquatic > Freshwater > Lake > Hypolimnion/Profundal zone | place: USA: Wisconsin... | reverse complement strand
TTTACAGATTCCGCCAGTAACGGCATCCTGACTTTCGCTTCCAATGGCAATACGCCGGGGCAAGTGCTCTCCGCCGCTGGTACGGTGACGGCGATTGCACCGACGATCAATCAAAACGGCGTGCTGCTGGCACCGTTCGGTTCGCTTACGTTAGGCAGTACGGCTGTCACACAGACTCTCAACTACGGTGCCGCTAGCGTCACTTCGGTGGCAGGCAACGGAATCGTGCCGTTCGGTACGGTGGTCAACGGTAGTGTGCCGGGCGCGAGTAGCTGGGAATATAGCCTGAGTGATGGCACGCAGGTGAGCATTGTGCAAAATCCCGTGACGGGAGGAAATACGCTGGAGCGTGCGCTGCCATCTAAAGCTATCGTCTCGTCTGCGGTAAATATCACCAGCGCAGCAGGCTCGGTACAAAATGTATCGGGTGGCGGCACGTTGCTAGGATATGAATTTACCCCGGGCAGCGGCGGCTCGATGGATGTGCTCGCCAACAATACCAGTGGCAATACCACGGTGTTTGCCATTAATCCCAATTATCAAGGGAGTGTCGCGCCCGTCGACGGCCAATACGGCCAGGATGGCGGTCTGCTGGCGGGTAATTCGGTTTATCTGTCCGGTATGAACGGGCTTGCCGCTGGCTACTACACGCTGTTACCGGCTCACTATGCCTTGCTGCCCGGCGGTTTTAGCATCACTGTCGCTGCCGGTACAGCCAATATGCAGGCCAGTGGTAATACGCAACTTGCCAATGGTGCGATGCTGATGGCAGGACATTTAAGTGATACCGGCTCCTTCACAGGCAGTACCACCTCCAACGGTTTTATCGTCTCCTCAAGTACCGTGATTAACAGTCAGTCGCAGTTCACCTTGTATGATGCGGGTAGCTATTTTGCCGGAACTGCCGCTTTAGCCGGGTTGGTCGCGCCCGCACTGCCGTCGGATGGCGGGTATATTGCCTTTGATGCGACGGGTGCGAGTACTGCGGCCTTGCTGTTGAATGGCAGTATCAATCTAAAAGCCGCCAGCGGCGGGATTGCCGGTACGGCTGATTTTGCCGCGCCGCAAATCGCGGTGGTTTCATCGTTAACTCAAAATACCGGCACAGCGGTGCAATTGTTAGCCTCAAATCTGACCGCGCTGGGTGCTGATAGTCTGTTATTGGGCGGCTTGCGCAGTACTGTGAATGGCGTGACTGCCGTGAACGTGCAAGCTGGCAGCGTCACCTTGAGCAATGACGCCGATCATGCTTTGAGTGGCGCAGATATTCTGCTTGCAGCAAACAACAATATCACCGTGAATTCAGGAGCCGTGCTGCAAGGCACGGGCACGCCGGGTAATGCCCTGCAAACGTTGACTGTTGCGGGCAACGGTGCGCTGCTCAATGTCAGCGGCGGCGCGGCGGTTGCACTGCAACGCAGCAATCCCGCGACGACAGCAGGTACGCTGGCCATTAACAGAGGAGCTACGGTTGCAGCAAGTGGTTCAGCACTGCTGGATGCCACCGCAGGCATCAGCCTTGCCAGTCCACTGACCATGTCAGCGGGTAGCGCGCTGAGTCTCAGTTCCAACGGCATCAGTCTGGGGTCAGTCATTCCCGTTTCCGTGACCGGCTTGAAACTGGACACTACGACGCTGGGCAATCTGGCGCAACTGAGTCTGAACAGCTATGCTTCGACGATCAATCTTTACGGCACAGTCAATCTGGGCAGCAGCACGATGACTGACCTGACTCTCAGCGGTAGCGGGATTCAGGGCAATAACAGCACGGCGACGATGACCGCTAACACCATTAGCGTATCGGGCGCGTCAGCGACGGCCTCATCATTATTAGCAACTGCGCCTACCGGGACGTTAACGATACAGGGCAACCAGCTGCAAATTGGCAATAATGCCTATGCGATCAATGGTTTTTCCGCTACAACCGTGAATGCGGCAAGTGACGTGAAGGCCACCGCTGCTGCCGGTCAGTTGAGCGTAGCGGGCGCTTTGGCGCTGAACGCAGGTCAGATCGACACCGCCAGCGGTGCGCATGCGGCAATTGTCGCCAGCGGCGCGATGACGTTGGGACAGAATACAACTCCATTTGCGGCGACGACTCCCATTGCGGCGACAAGTGGCATGGGCGGGTCGTTGAGTTTTAAAGCGGCCAGCATTACTTCAACCGCGCAGATTTTAGCGCCTGCCGGCAAGGTGCTGATGTCCGCTGACAACGGCATTGATATCAGTTCAGGTAAAATCAGCGTGGCAGGCCAGTCTGTGGTATTCGGCAGTACAACGGCCTACGCACCGGGCGGCACGATTTCGCTAAACGGCGGGTCTGTTAGTCTGGGAGCCGCTAGCACACTTGATCTGTCTGCAACGGGCGCGACCGCCGGGACGCTGTCGATCAGCGCCACGCGTGCGGGTGGCACGGTGCAGCTTGCTGGCAGCTTGCTGGGGAATGCTTATGCAGGCGTGAATGAAGTGGTCCCTGTGCAGGGTCAGTTCAGCCTGAGCGCCGATCAGTTAGCACTGGTTATGGATAAAACTGGCAGCAGCGGCAATTTCGGCAGCTTGAATAATCAGCTTAATGCTGCCGGATTTACCGAAGCGCGGCAATTTTCCTTCAATCAGGGCGATGTGAATCTGGCGGCGGGAAATACTGTTACCGCACATCAGATAGGTATTTCAACCAGTAACGGCAACATCAACATTGCAGGCACGCTCAATGCCAGCGGTGCGCAGGGCGGCAGCATCGCGCTGTATGCCTCGCAGCCGCAAGCCTCAGGCAATACCGGTCAGGTCACCGTCAGCGATGGTGCAGCGTTGCTAGTCAAAGGCAGCACCGGTCAAGGCGGCACGATCGCAATTGCCACCGGCAGTGCCGACGGACTGGCCCCGACAGGATCAGGCAGCAGTATTAATTTGAATGGCGGCACGATGGATGCGGGAGGGGCTACAGGTAACGGTAGCGTGACGCTGACGGCACCGCGTCTGGCCTCCGATGTCGCGATTGCCGCGATAGGTACGCAGATCAACAACAGCGCCGCAACGGTAATCGTGGCCAATCAGGTTTATAAAGCGAATAGCATCATCGGTCTGGATGCGACTCAAAATACCGTGTTACCCGGCGGCATCAATCTTGATCCTTCCACCGGCGGCGTCATGTATACGGATGCTGCCGGTTTTATGGGAAATCAGCAAGCGATACTGGCGCGTATCGGCGGCACAAATATCAGTTTGAGTCCGGGTGTTGAAGTGCGTTCGACGGGCGATTTGACCGTCTCGGTGAATGAATATGCGGCTCAGGCCTCTGTACGCGGCTGGAATCTGGATGCCTGGCGCTTTAACGGCGCGCCTGTCATGCTGAGCCTGCGCGCGGCGGGCAACCTGAATATCATCGGCTCGATCAGCGACGGTTTCGTGCAACCGGTAAATAGTTTGCTGTCCATGCCCGACTGGGCATTGGGCACCGGCACTTCGGCAAGTTTTCAGCTGACCGGCGGGGCGAATCTGTCTGCGGCCAATCCGCTGGCGGTGATCGCAGGACAGGGCGGCGTCAATTTCAATTTCGCTAGTCGTGCACCGTCAGCTTTTAGCACGGCGAAGCTTGATGCACAGGGCCTGCCAGTGCTGGATTCAAGCGGCAGTCCCATTTATATCCCCGGCACCTGGCAGTCGACCGACGGTGTGATGACCTCAACCAATGTCACTGCGCTGCAAAACAATGCGCCGGTCACCGCCAGCGATGCACCGGTAGCCCTGGTGCGTACCGGTACGGGTAATATTGAAATCGCTTCAGGCGGTAATGTCAGTATGGCAATGGCACCGTTTTTTGTGCAAACCAGTACCGATGTCAGTATCAATGGCACGCCGGTGCCATCCATCTACCAGCCGTCTCCTAATGGCAGTTATCAGGTAGCTGTGTATGGTGCCAGCATTTATACCGCAGGGCAGGCCGCAGCGCTACAGGCAGGCTTCGTCGCACCGCAAAATCAGCTCAATACCAGTTACGGTGCGACTACCGGTATGTTGACACCTGCCGCGTTTGGCACAGGTGGCGGTGCGCTGACAATTACTGCGACAGGCAGTATTAGCGGCCCGCAGGATCTTGCCGCCAGCTGGGCGTACAACAATGCGGATGGCAGTGCTCCTGTTGCAGCTGTGCCGAAAAACGGCACTACGCCGGCCACGCCTTATATCGCCGGTATTGCTGGCACGCAGGTATCACTGCCGGCTACCACGCCGCTGCTGGTTGATAACTGGCTGTTCCGCCAGGGGCGCAGTTATCAGTCCGTTGATAGTCAGGGGAATAGTCAGACTGTTTTCGAACAAACGGGCAGCCTTGATCCGGTAACCGGCCAGGTGGTTTATACCGGGACTTTAAACACAGCCTGGTGGGCACGCACGGATTATTTCAATCAGGGAGTAGCGACGCTGGGCGGCGGAAATATCAGTGTGACAGCGGGGAGTAATATCGCGAATTTCTCGGCCAGTGTGGCGAGCAATGCATACATGCCAACGACCACCAGTCTGATACAGCAGGGCGGAGATAGTTTGATGCTGCATGCCGGCGGTGATCTGCTGGGCGGCAGTTTTTATGTGCAGCAGGGCAATGCGACCTTGCGCGCTGATGGTTCGGTTGCAGCCGGTAGTACCGTGCCACCGGGGGCTGCCTCAGCGCTCAATCCGGTGCTGGCGCTGGGCGATGCCACCATCAATGTGATCGCCGGGCGCAATACGGCTGTCGAGTCCAGTTACAATCCGATGCTAACGGAACAAAGCGTCAACAATGTGCAAGCCGGCGATAGCGCTTTTGGTCCCGTGGCCGGTGTCGGCAGCGGCGGTGCTCGCTGGAATGTCACCGATTTGACTCAGGCTAGTCTGGCATACCGCCTGAAATACGCACAATTTAGTGATTTCTCCACTTATTCTGATAACAGTGCGGTGAATCTGACCGCAGTCGGCGGAAATTTGCTGTTGTCCGGCAATACGGCAGCGCTGAGTGTCGCCGGCGGCAATGCAATTGCCAATGCCCTGGTGGCCTACAACGGCGAATTTAATGCTTTGTATGCGCTTAACCCGGCGACAGTGAATGCGTCTGCCTTGAGCGGTAATTTAACCAGTTCAAACGGCTTTACCCTGATGGCAGCACCGCAGGGGCAACTTAATTTGCTGGCCGCTAATTCCATCAGCCTGAGCGATGGCATCAGCGGCAGTCTCAGAATGCTGGACAGCAACCCTGCACTCATGTCAACTGCGGCTGCACCGACGGCGCTCAGCTCGGTGCAAATTAACGTGTTAAACGGCACCGCGACCGGTATCGCCGCGCACATGCTGGGCGGCTTACACACAACGGATACCCAGCCGGTACGCCTTGTTGCCCTGGCGGGAGATATTACGGGAGATGCGAACAATCCGGTGACAATCTCCCTGCCCAAGCAAGCTGAGATTTCGGCGGGGCGGGATATTGTCAATCTGGGCTTTGCCATACAGCAGAATAATGCAGCGGACGTAACCGGTATTACCGCAGGTCGTGATTTTATTGATACCACCCAGTACAACAACGGCAGCCCCAGTCCGGTACAGAATATCGTCACGGGTCCGGGCAGGGTCGATATCAGCGCGGGTCGCAACGTTGATTTCGGTAATGGCAGCGGTCTGGTGACACGCGGCAATCTGGACAATCCCTATCTGTCTGAAGGCGGCGCAGACATCAACATCACCGCAGGCACAGGCGCCGCCAACTATGTCTCCTTCGTCAGTTTTGCCAATCAATATGGCTCCTCTGCTGCCATCACTCCTGATGCACAGGCACTGCTGGATTTGCAAACGCTGATAGGCGTACAGGATACTGCTCTGGCCGCAAAGGTAGCGACCATGCCGACAGACCAGTTGCTGGCCGCTTTCCTGGCGTTGCCACAAAACGTGCAGGATGCCTTTACTCAGACCCATACGACGATCGTTTCACAACTGAATTCCTACGTGGATTTGATCAAACTGGTTGATGCCAATACCGCGGCAACTGCGGCTGACAGCCTGACGGCAATCAATTTGTGGGCGCAGTTCAGAACCTTGTCAGCTTCCTTGCAATCGAACTTTCTTGACGCGCACCCGCTTGTGGCAGCCAGTCTGGCTAATAGTACCAATGTGCTAAATAGCGAATTGGCTTCAGGCAATAAAACGCTGCTGAATGCATCATTTTTCAGCGATCTGGTCGAGTTGGGTTCGCAGAGCAAACTGAGTAACATGGATAATCTGATTGCCGCGCTATTTCCTGATGCGGCATCGGCTAAGGTGGCAGGCAATATCGCTGTGTTCAACAGCCAGATCAAGACTGAACAAGGCGGCGGGATTAACCTGTATGCGCCAACCGGTTCAGTCTATGCCGGTTTGACCACCGGCAGTACCGGCAAGACACCATCGACGCAGGGTATTTTTACCATACGCGGCGGAGCAATCAGTGCGCTGGTTAAAAACGATTTTCTGGTCAATCAGGGGCGGGTGTTTACTTTGGGTGGCGGCGATATTACGCTGGTATCGCAATATGCCAATATCGACGCGGGTAAAGGCGCCAAGACGGCATCTTCAGCCCCGCCACCGCTGATCACCATTGATGCAAACGGCAATATCAACGTGGATGTGTCAGGTTCGATTGCAGGCTCAGGGATTGCGACGTTACAGACGCATCCTGATCAGGCGGCGGCAAATATCTATGTGCTGGCACCGCGCGGCATCTTCAACCTGGGTGATGCAGGGGTGCGTTCCACCGGTAAACTCAAAGCAATTGCGCAAACCATTGTGAATGGCGGTAATTATTCCGGCGGTGGCGCATCAGGCCTGCCTTCCTCAGGCGCAGCGGCACCTTCGATAAGTACGCCTTCCACGCCTTCTTCCACGCCGGCAAATACCGACAGTGCCGGCAAAAGCACGGCAAGCAGTGCTAGCGAAAAAAATAATTTGACAGTACAGGTGGTGGGTTATGGTCAGGATGCCTTGCCGGCAACAGGTTCAAGTGATGATGCGCCGGATGCTAACGGACCGGATGGCAAGAGTCCTTCGCATGACAAGAAGGATTGCAAGAAAGATCCGCTTTGTCATGATCAGTCTTTGTCATCGTTATGATGCCGTGATTTTTTGAAAATAATATAAAAGGATAATTTAATGACGTTTTTTAGATGTTTTCGCAAACTTGCTGTTGCTGCGGTTGTCGTGTCGTTGCTGGGTACGCCGCTTTTGGCACAGGCTGATGACTGGGCACACAATAAAAAGCTGGCTTTCGATACCACCGAGAATGGTATCTCTGTAAAGGAAGATGTCGCGGCTCTGCCGGTGCTGGTGCGTCTGCATAGTGGTAATTTCACTTTTTCGGAAGCTAAACCCGATGGCTCAGATTTGCGCTTCTTTGCAGCCGATGGCAAGACGCCGTTAAAGTTCCACATCGAAAAATTCGATGTCACTAACGAGTTGGCCAGCGTTTGGGTCGCCTTGCCCAAGCTGACGGCAAATTCCACGGCTGATTCGATTGTCATGGCATGGGGCAATCCCAAGGCTGCAGCCGCAGATGACAGTAAAGGCACTTTTGATGCATCGCAGATATTTGTTTTACATTTTGCCGATGCCGAAGGCGTCAAGGATGCGACAGCGAATGCCATTCAGATAAGTCTTACCGGCGTCAAACCGGTAGCTACCGGCCCTATCAGTGCTGCCGCCGGTTTTGACGGCAAGTCGCATCTGAATCTGGCCGCCGCTGCCGCGCTAAAACTCACTGCCGCGACCGGCTTCACCTTCAGTAGCTGGATCAAGCCTGTTGCTGCAGACAATGCCGTTTTGTATGCGCAGCAGGAGGGCGGAAATAGTTTGACGATAGGTTTGGCCGGCGGAAAAGCCTATGCGGCATTCGGTTCGTCCAAAGCCAGTGCCGCGACGGCGCTCAAACCGGGCGAATGGCAACAACTGGTTGTGGTGGGTTCAGCGGGTAAGGTGACGTTCTATTTGAATGGCAATCCGATTGGCAATGGCAGCCTTGCCTTGTCCGATATCGCAGGGACCGCGGTGATCGGCGAGGGCTTCAACGGCGAACTGGATGAAGTCACTCTGGCCGGTATTGCACGCACCGAGAGTTATGTCAAAGCGTTGGCCTCCAGCCAGAATTCCGATACACCGATGATGTCATTTGCCGATGGCGAAGCGAAGGCTGAGAGCATCAACTACTTTGCCATTCTGCTGGGCGCGGTCACCATTGATGGCTGGGTGGTGATCGGTATCCTGATGGTAATGCTGATAATCAGTTTTTACGTGATGATCACCAAGACCATGATGATTATTGCAACGGCCAAGGCGAATCTGGTATTCCTGGAAAAATTCAAGGACAAATCCGTCGGCATGTTAACTCCGGGGCATCAGGACGCGCAGGACATCGCAGCAGATCCACGCATGAAAAAGTCTTCCATTTTTCATCTTTATGCAATGGGCTTGGGCGAGGTTGAACACCGATTTACCGCGCAAACTCTGGCAGGAAAATCGAATATGCTGTCCGGCGCTGCGCTCGACGCGATACGCGCAGCACTTGATGCTTCCATGGTACGGGAGAATCAGCGGCTGAATAGCGGTATGGTGTTGCTGACCATCGCCATTGCCGGTGGTCCATTCCTGGGTTTGTTGGGTACTGTGGTAGGCGTCATGATCACCTTTGCTGCGATTGCAGCGGCAGGCGACGTTAATGTGAATGCGATCGCGCCGGGTATCGCGGCCGCACTGGTGGCAACAGTCGCAGGTCTGGGGGTGGCGATTCCGGCACTGTTTGGTTACAACTGGCTGTCCAGCCAGATTAAGAACGTCTCGGCCGATACGCAGGTGTTTGCCGATGAATTTCTGACCAAATCAGCCGAAATGAATGATATTTAAATGCTGAATTTCATTCTTGAAATGACAGTCGAAGCAGCGCTTATTAACCGGAGGGACGTCTTATGAGTGCAGGTGTTCAGGAAGAGAATCAACCCTTCGATGACATCAATGTCACGCCTATGCTGGATCTGGCTTATGTGCTGCTGGTCATCTTTATCATCATGTGTACCGCATCGATACAGGGTGTCAAAGTGAAGATACCGAAGGCCAAGATGACGGCTAGCATGGCCAAGCCGCATCTTAAGGGCGTGACCATAGCCGATAACGGCAGCGTGTTTCTGGATGCCTTTCCTGTGACGATGGATCAACTCGAAGCGCATCTGACCGAATTAAAGCGCGCCTATCCGGCACAGCCTATTGTGGTGAAGGGCGATGCTCACGCGCAATATCAGGTGGTGATGGAGGTGCTGGAAGTATTGAAAAGAGTAGGCATCACCGACATCGGTCTGGTGACAAGTAAATCTCACGATTAAATATTTTAAATCGCACTATGTGATTTTTTGTGGGTAATTAAGTTTCTATTTTTCTCCAAAAATAGTCAGGGAAATACCGTAATAACTTTTCGTGTATTTTCGTGGGACGTGGTTTTTAACAACATTAAATTTATAGTATGCAACACCCGGATTATAAATATTTTACTTTGTAAGCATGAACAATAAAAAATCTGTGTATCCACGAAAGACACGAAAATTCACGAACAGAAAAATATAACTTTTGTGGGTAAAAAGGTTAATTCAGAAGTTTAAATTAACACCTTACCCGCTCTAAATCATATAGAACTAATAAATCATGTCCGTACAACTAGAAGCCAAACCTTACGACACCATCAACGTCACGCCCATGCTGGATCTGGCTTATGTGCTGCTGGTGATTTTCATCATCATGACTACCGCTTCAGTGCAGGGATTGAAAGTCGATCTGCCCAAACCCAGCAATAAACCCAGCACTGATCACAAGGAAGTGCGCATAGTGCAGATACAGCCTGACGGAAAACTGTTACTGAACGGTGCACCGCTGACGATTCAGGAATTGGAGAGCCGTTTAACGGCGGCACATGCCAAGGATAAGGATATGCCGCTGGTGATCAAGGGCGATCCGCTGGCATTTTATGATCAGGTTATCGCCATTATCGATTTGGCTGCAAAGCTTAACATCGCCAATGTCGGTCTGGTTACCGCCAGAATGGGGACGTAACGTGAGTAAGTCGGGTAAAAAATCCCTGATGTTGGTGGGGGTGGGTATCGTCATTCTGGCTTTGATGGCCTGGGGAGTAATGAAACTGATAGGCAACAAGGATAAAACGCCGAAAACCACTTCCAAAATTTCGTTGATTACACCGCCTCCACCCCCACCGCCTCCACCGCCGAAAATCGAGAAGAAGCCTGATCCGCCTAAGGAAATCAAGGAGATGAAAGTCGCGCCTGCCGAACCTAAACAGGCACCGCCACAACCCTCACCGGAATTGAAGATGGAAGGGGCGGCAGGGGATGGGCCGAGTGCGTTTGCCGCAGGCCACGTCAGCAGTGATGATGTCAGCAAATTGGGGCAAGGTAAGACGGCAGGCGAGAGTTCCGGCATGTTTAATCCTTTTACCAACTATGCCAATATGATCAAGGGCGATTTGCAGCGCTACCTGCGCAAAAACGATGAATTGCGTGCGCGGCACTATACGGTGGATATTTTGCTTTGGGTGACAGCCCGGGGTGAAGTTAAAAAATCCGAGCTGGTCGGCAGTACAGGGGATAAGGATACGGATAGCGCGATTATTCGGGGTATTCAAAACTTGCAGCGCTTTGATCAGGCCCCGCCGGCCAATATGCCGCAGCCGATGCGCATGCGCATTGTCACAGGATCTTAACAAAGTGCTGCTATATTGAGTTTTTAGGTTGATCAGCCGTATGAAGTGTATTGAGTGCTTTTCGGAAAAGCGCGTACTAATTTTGTCAGGGGTTTGGAATATGAAGAGCAGGGAATTTAAACGCAGCAAACGCAATACAACGATTTTGCTGGCGAGTATGCTATTGAGCACTTCGCTGGCCGTGCATGCGGATGAACGCGAAGATCTGGAAAAAGTCAGGGAAACGGTCTTAAGCCTGATCGATGCGCTGGTCAAAAATCATATTTTGCCGCGTGAAAAAGCCGATGCGCTGATGCGTGAGGCGCAAGCGCGCGCTACGACCAATCTGGCGCAGGCACCTGCACCGGATCTCAGTGCGGATGGCAAAAAGATCGTTCGTGTGCCTTATGTGCCTGAAGCGGTCAGAGTGCAGATGCGTGATCAGATCAAGGCCGAAATACTCGCCGATACCCGCATGCAGCAGCCGGCAGGCTACGATCAGGATGGCTGGTTGAGCCGCTTCAAGTTCGAAGGCGATGTACGTATTCGCGAAGATTTCATTCGTCTTGATGCGGGCAATACCTCAGCTAAAACTTATGACACAAGACTTTCTAATAGTTTGACGCGCGTCCCGGATTTTATCAGTTCATTTACAACAAGCTTCCCAAATTATACCTATAACACCCAGCAGAATGTCGATCGCCTGCGTCTGCGCGCGCGTCTGGGCGCAACCGTCAAGGTCGCTGATGATGTGACCGCCGGACTGACTATCGCTACCGGCAGCAGCACTTCAGGTCCTACTTCCACCAATCAGACGCTAGGGCAGGGCAGCAGCGCCAGCCCGGGATTCTTCAACAAGGATGCGGTGGTGCTGGACAAAGCCTATATCAAGTATCAGCCGCTTAGCTGGTTGAGTCTCACCGGCGGGCGCATCAGCAATCCGTTTGTCTCCACCGATCTGGTCTGGGCGGATGATTTGAATTTTGACGGTATTGCCATGACGGTCAAGCCGCAGTTGAAAACCTTGTTTGCCAACATGCCGGAGACCTTTATCACCGCAGGCTGGTTCCCGCTCACCACCGGCGTGCCGAATCAGACTGCCAGTCGCAATCTGTTTGCCTTGCAAGGCGGTGCCGACTGGCAGTTGGGAACGGCCGACAATCACGTCAAACTGGCTGCCGCGCTATATGATTATCAGAATATTTCAGGTCAACATCAGTCTGATGCAAGTTATATAAGTGCAAATCCTAACTACCTTACCTCGGCATACAGTTCAGCTTATGCGCAGCATGGCAATACGCTGTTCTGCATCAATGGCCCTAGCGACCCTAGTTGTACCTGGGGTCTGGCTTCGGCTTTCCGCGAACTGGATATTACCGGTTCTGTCGATATAGCTCAGTTTGAACCGGTCCATGTGGTGTTGACAGGAGATTTCGTCAAGAATCTGGCCTTCAGCCAGTCTGACATGAAAGCCCGCACGGGTGCAACAATAGGCACGATACTCGATGGTAAATCCATCGGTTATATGGGAAAAATTCAGGTAGGTGCGCCAAAAATTACCCATCGCGGCGACTGGAATGCCTCTTTCGCTTATCGTTATCTGGGTAGCGATGCGGTGCTGGATGCCTTTACCAGTTCCGATTTCGGTCTGGGCGGCACCAATAGTCGCGGTACCGTGCTGGGCTTCAATTATGGAATTGAAAAGAATACCTGGTTGAGTCTGCGCTGGATGTCATCCGATCTGATTGATTCGATGGTGCCTGCCACTTCTGCTGTATTGGTTCCTAGCAAATACTCTACCGACCTGATTCAGCTGGATCTGAATGTGAGATTCTGAGCATGACTTTAAAGTTATGGCGAATTGTGCCTTTTTTGATTTTGCTGCTGGGCGTGCCTCCGGTTGTCGCCAAGGATAACGCCAAAGACAATTCCAAAGAGCAGGTCAAGCACTTGCAGCAGAAATTAAATACCCTGGAGCAGGATAAGCAGCAGGCTGATGTGCAACTCAAGGAAGCCACCGACCAGGTTGATCTTGCCAAGCACACTGCCGAAGCGGCCAATCGCAAGGGGGCTGCACTTGGCCGTGAGCTGAAGCTGGCAGAACAGGAAAAGGCGGACTTGAGCGGTAAACTGGCTCTGTCAGAAAAAAAACTGGCGGATGTAACAGCCAGCTTGCAACTGACAACGGACGAGTTGCATCAGCTGCAGCAGCTTAAAAGTGATCTTGATACCAGTCTGACTAAACGTAATCAGGAGTTTGCCGCCTGCAGCGAGAAGAATCTGAGTCTGCATCAGTTGGGCGAAGAGTTGAGTAAAAAGTATCAGGACAAGAGTTGTTTTGGCAGTGTGTTTAAGAGTGAGCCTTTGACACAAATTAACCGTGTCAAGGATGAAAACCAGCTCGAAGAATATCGCGATAAGTTGGATGACCAGTTGATCGAACTGACGTCCGAGGAGCGCGAAAAAATTTCCAGGCAAAAGGCCGAGGCGGCAAAACTTGCCGACGACAGGCTGGCGCGCCAGCAAGCCCGGAAAGTAAAGGTGGATCAGGAGCAGATCGTCGTAGTCAAGACCGATCAGCAAAAAGAAATCGACAGGTTGACACGTAGGGTCAGAGGGCTGTTTGATGACTTTGAATGGTAAGCGACAGCTTATACAGACAGGCTGCATCACGGAGTGTCTAAATGCTGTTTGAAGTTCGTACCTTGTCTGCGGATAATGTCATGCAGCGGCTGTCTGTTGAGGCGCGTGATGAAAATGAGGCCAGACGGCAGATAGAAGCAACTGGCTTATGTGTTGCTGCGATCACGCCTGTCAAGGCGGGTTTGCGCGCCGCTGGTGCCAAAGCCGGTGGTGCGCGGGCCTTGCCGCTGGTCCTGTTCAATCAGGAACTGCTGGCTTTGCTAAAAGCGGGCTTGAGTATCACCGAGGCATTGGAAGCATTGCTTGAGAAAGAAGCGAATCAGGCCACACATTCGATACTGGAACGTCTGCTGTCCGGTTTGCGCGAAGGGCGGCGTTTCTCCGGTGTGCTGGCAGAACAGCCCGATATTTTCCCTGTTCTGTATGTCGGTATGGTCAAGGCGGCAGAGGGCACCTCAGATTTGCCCCGCGCCCTTGCACGGTTCATCGAGTATCGTCAACAGATAGACGTGGTGCGTAACAAGATCATCAGTTCTGCCATCTACCCGATGATTCTACTTGCAGTAGGGGCTCTGGTCAGCTTCTTTCTGATCGTCTTTGTCGTGCCGCGCTTTGCCGATGTTTACAAGGGTGCGGGACATGAGCTGCCGTGGATGTCGCAAATGCTGTTGAACTGGGGGTTGTTTTTTTCCGCTCATATGCTGCCGCTGCTGGTGGTGATCACACTGCTGCTGACAGGTTTAGTTGTGGCACTGCGCCGTTTATTCAACGGGACTGGCATCACGCGTCTGATCGTACATCTGCCTGGCATAGGCGAACAGGCGCGCATCTATGAGCTGTCGCGGCTGTATCTGACGCTGGGGATGCTCAACGAAGGCGGCATTCCGATTGTGTCTGCGATGAAAATGGTCGACGGGATGGTCTCCGATCTGGTCAGGGCGGGACTGCGAAATACCATTAGTTTGGTGGAATCGGGCATACCGTTATCGACTGCCTTTGAAGAGAATCAGCTGACTACACCGATTTCGTTGCGACTATTGCGGGTAGGCGAGCGCACCGGAGAAATGGGTGCCATGCTCTCGCAGTCCGCGGCCTTCTATGATGGCGAAACCAATCGCTGGATTGATCGTTTCACCCGAACGCTGGAGCCTGTGCTGATGGCGACAATAGGCGGTGTGGTCGGTTTTATTGTGGTCTTATTGTATATGCCAATTTTTGATCTTGCCGGGAGTATCTCTTGAATAAACCATTGTTGCAACAGGTAAATACACCCTTGTTACCACCGGTGAATGCACCCTTGTTGCAGCCGGCGCTGTTGTCGCAGGCACGGACGCTTGCCGCACGCTCGAAAAAACCTGTGCTTGCAGAGTTGGAAGTATTGACAGGGCTGGATGCTCGTCAGTTGCTGCCACTGGTGGCCGGTGTATTTGGGCTGGATGTCATTGAAACCGCTGACATGCTGCGCTATCTGCCGGCTTTCGATTTGCTGCCCCTGTCAAAAGCCATGCAACGTCATTGTTTGCTGCTGCGTGCGGATGATGGCGAATTGCTGGGCATTCTGGCTGATCCTTTTGATGCTGACCTGCAAGTCTGGCTGGCAGTTCAGGCCAGAGGTGAAATGCGCTGTCTGCTTGCTTTGCAATCTGATATTCAGGCTTGTTTGTCGAAACAGGAAGCCTCGGTGCGGGCGATGGATGATTTGCAGGCCGAAGCGGGTGACGCGCATCGGGATGGTAAAACGGCCACTGTATTGTCGTTTGCACTGCTGGGGGATACGGTCAGTCCCGCAGTTAAACTGGTTAATTCAACCCTGTACGATGCCCTGAAGGCAGGCGCCTCGGATATTCATCTGGAGAGTACGGCAGCAGGTCTGGCGGTCAAGTATCGCGTCGATGGTATGCTCGATCACGCAGCAACCACGACTGGTATCGAGGCGGCTGAGCAAGTTATTTCACGTCTGAAAGTGCTGGCGGAGTTGGATATTTCAGAACGCCGTGTGCCGCAGGATGGCAGTTTTCGCGTCGAGGCAGGCGGTCGTGAGATTGATCTGCGCGTCTCCATTATGCCCAGTATTCACGGTGAAGACGCCGTGATTCGTATACTGGACAAGCGTGCCATGATAGAAGCTTATGGTTCGCTAACCCTGGAGGCGTTAGGTTTTGATGCCGCATCACTGGTGTCCTTGCGTACCCTGGTAGAAGAACCTTATGGCATGTTGCTGGTGACAGGACCAACAGGCTCCGGTAAAACCACCACACTGTATGCCGCCCTGACTGAGATTCACACCGGACGGGAAAAAATTATCACCATCGAGGACCCGGTTGAATACCAGTTGTCCGGTATTTTGCAAATTCCGGTTAATGAAAAAAAAGGTCTGACCTTTGCGAAAGGTTTGCGCTCCATCTTGCGGCATGATCCGGACAAAATCATGGTAGGTGAGATTCGCGACCGGGAAACGGCTGAAATCGCGGTGCAATCCGCGTTGACAGGACACATGGTCTTGACGACGGTACATGCGAACAATGTATTTGACGTATTTGGCCGCTTTACTCATATGGGGATAGATCCTTATGCTTTTGTCTCCGCCCTGAATGGTATTTGGGCGCAACGTCTGGTTCGCACCAATTGCCCGCATTGCAGCGCAACATATAACCCTACTGATGAGGAATTACAGCGCGCGCGCATGACTCGGGAAGAACTGGCCGGCTTTAATTTTCGGCAAGGTGCCGGGTGCGGTGACTGTCGCGGCACGGGTTACAAGGGACGGCGTTCAGTGGCGGAAATTTTGGTGATGAATGATGAACTGCGCGAACTGATTATCGACAAGAGTCCGATACGTCTGATCAAGGATGCGGCAAGACGCAACGGTACACGCAGTCTGCGCGAAGTTGCGCTGGAGCTGGTCAGGCAAGGAGAGACTACCTTGGCGGAAATCACGCGCGTGACCTTGCATGCGTGAGTTTAAAAATATTTTGTTATCTCTCTGTAATTAAAATGTCATATTTAATTACTATGATATAAGGCTATTCTTAGAGGAATTTTTTGAAAACCTTAATTATTTCGTTGTTTTTTTTGCTGTCTATATCGCAGGTGCAAGCCGCCAGCACACGTCAGAGCAGGGATCTGGGGGAGGCGGGTGACGGTCTGTTAGGCATGGTGGTAAATCAAACCATGTCAGTCAATGGTTATGAGTTTTACCGGATGTTTTATCTGTTGTGGTCGGAAAAAGCCGAATCCCTGAAATATTCGCTGAACGTACAGGAGCGCCTGTCGAAACGTTATGGCAATCAGGTGACAGTGTATCTGGGGCAGAAAATTGTCTTTAACGGAGTTTTACCACAAAAGTATGACCAGTTGAAAGAACTGGCCGACAAAGCGGCGACCGAGACGCAGGCCAATCTGGTGTTGCTGCTGATCATGCCGGAAACGAATGTAGATATCGGTAGTGATCAGGTTTAAAGTGAATCTCGCATAGCGCAATGTACGGAATATAAAAAATTTACCAGGAAATGAATATGAGTATTGCTTGTCGAATCGGTGCGGGTTTGTTCGTACTATTGAATTTATCCCCGGTACTGGCTTCGGAAATGGTTTACACCCCCATGAATCCCTCTTTTGGCGGAAATCCATCCAACGGACCCAATCTGATGGCGGTGGCCAATGCGCAGAATAGCACTAAAGCACCTGCATTGACACCTGTACAGATTTTCAATAATGCCCTGCAACAAGCGATTTTGAATCACATATTAAGTCAGGCGGTCAGTGTGATGTTTCCCTCGGGCAGCGGGATTACTTCTACGTCACCTCCCGTGACCACCGGCGGCTTTACGATTAGCTTCGGTGCGGTACCCGGTGATACCACAGGCAAGGGCGTGTTGATTACTACCGTTGATAATACCACTGGCGCGGTATCTACTTTTACCGTGCAGTCCGGAATATGATGAAAATGAAAGTTGGCTTTAACCCTGTAACGCGTAGCAGTTTGCTGCTGGCCTTATTTACCCTGAGTGCCTGCAATACGGTACCTCCTTCCAACGTCAAAGAAAATGCCAGATTGACACCGGCGACCCGTTTTACCCGCGCACTGACGCAATTGCCGGAACCCAGGGTCAAGATCGCGGTGGCGGTGTACGGTTTGCGCGATCAGACCGGTCAATACAAAGCTTCCCCTGACAGTCCCTATTCGACGGAAGTGACGCAGGGTGCGGCTACTCTGCTTGTTAATGCCTTGCGTGATTCAGGCTGGTATATGCCGGTTGAACGGGAGGGCTTGCAGAATTTACTTACCGAGCGCCGTATTGTGCGTGCCATTGAATCGCCTACTGACAAGGGTAAGCCCGTGATCAATCTGCCTAATCTGATGCCTGCCAGCCTGATTATCGAGGGTGGTATCATAGGTTATGAATCCAATGTGCGTACCGGTGGCAAGGGAGCCAACTTTCTGGGGGTAGGCAGCAGCACCCAATACCATGTGGATCAGGTGACAGCTGCCTTGCGCAGCATCGACATTCGTACCGGACAGGTGCTCAATACGGTGTCGGTGACCAAAACCATCTATTCCTATCAGTTCAGTGCCAATGTCTACCGGTATGTCAATTACCAGTCGCTGTTGCAGGCGGAAACCGGTTACACCACCAATGAACCCCAGCAACTCGCAGTGAAGGAAGCGCTGGAGTCGGCGGTAGTGCATTTGACGGTAGCTGGTGTGCATGATCGTTATCTTGAACTCAAAAATGAACGCGACTGGATCAACCCCGTCATTCAGTCTACGCTCAGGGCCAGTCAGGCCAATATGTCCGAGGATGATATCGACGACGGTGAAACGATACCCATGCAGGCGATGAGTGCTGATTATCAGCCCCAAATGGTGGTGCCGCTGGTCTCAAATACGGATGTCCCTGTTGCAAAGCCTGATGTACCGGTTAAGCCCGCTGTTGAAGTCACTGCCCCTGTTCCTGCCGTTTCTCCTGCTGCGATTCAAAGCGCAGTGCCGGTTGTTCAGTCCACCAAAGCAGTCCAGCCCAAAAAAGACGCTAAACCAGAAAAAATGCCGGTTAAAAACCCCGCTGAACCATTAGCTAAATCCGTGTCGCGTATGCCTGTTCTATCAGCAATACCCGCTCTAGCGGTGTCCTTTGCGCCCCCTGAAAAAGCCGTATCGGCTACCGTAAAAATGCCTGTTCTTCAGGATATTAAGGCTAGTCATCGCTCCAAGTCCTCGACCACGGACGATATATTCAATTCTTATTGGGATCGCAAATGAAAAATCTGAGATTGCCGCTGTTCGGTTTATTTCTGTTGACAGGACTTGCGGGAAATGCATGTGCTTTTGATATTGCAGCAGAAATGGATAGTTTGCGCGCTGATTTTACCGCGCCCGAACTTACGGCAAACGTTGCGTTGATTAGCCAGGATGGCAATGGCAACGTGGCGATTATTGATCAGACCCAGGCGAGTGGTTCGGGAAATTATGCTGAAATCGACCAGAGCGGACAATCCAATCAGGCTAATATCACCCAGAGTGATGGTGGAAATCGTGCCTTGGTCGTTCAGAGCGGCACGTTAAATACACTGACTGCCACGCAATCCGGTGGCGGGAATACGCTTAATGTCACGCAGTCCGGTAATTCCAACACGATGTCTCTTGCCCAGCAGGGTATTGGTAATCAGATTGATCTGGCTCAAAACGGTGATGGCAATCTTTTTACTGTGCTGCAAAATGGCAATAACAACAGCCTGGTCTCGGCTAATGGTGCCAGTTCACTTTCCGGATCAGTTACTGAAACAGGTAATAACAATTCTGTAACGATGCAAACTACACAGAATAATATGTTGAGCAATAAGGTGTCTGTGACAGTGGGCGGCGGAATGACCGTAATCGTGCATTAACTCAGGTTCTGTTGATGTCTCATTGCGACCATAAGATTACTGATGAACATGACAGCCGCTCCATGTAATTAATGGCTTTTTACTTATGCTGAGTGGCGATTCTGCGATAGTGCTTAAGTTTTCCGGACAGGCATTCAATTACATGCCGCTGCTTGTAATGACAATAATCACACCCATAAAATCAGACATCCTGATGCTTCAGGATGTGAGTTTAGTACCTCACACCAATTTGTAAAATATTTTTGCGCCTGATTCGGGAAGGCAAAATGCGTGTGTGGTTAACTTATCAAACGTAACCGTTTATCCCCCCCAGCCAAGCAAGGACATTGACGTGGCACCATTGCGTCGTGCGGCGAGCATAGGTCTGCTCAAATATGTCGCCAATTCAAACATTCTCTTTACCTGCCCGTACATACCTCAGTAACCAAGGGGATACGCACAGACTTACCCACAGAATTTGTGGACAATATTTCTGCCTGCTATTACCTGCTATTGCCTGTTTCCTGCAAAAAACAGCCTGTGTCGCATCAGCTCAATTTCAGGCATGCTGGCAGCCACTACCAAAATTGTGGAAAGCCGCAGACCGTCGAGTCCCTTCTGCAATTCACTGTACCCTCAGTTGATGAGGCTAATTTAAATTTGTAGCCAAACGTATTGACAATTCCGAATTGCTCACAAAGCTATGAGTTATAAGGATTTACCTAGACCAAGGCGTAATAAAATATTCACACTTAGGATAATTTGTTGTTTATTATAGATATTCTTTAGTGTCAAAAAACAGGCAGCATAAGAAAAAGCCTTGTGTGTCACAGCTTTAGAGGTCTCGCCCACAACATCGTCCACAGAGTTATCCACAGATATTGTGGGTAAAGAGAAATACTCTTTCCGGGCAGTGTATCCCGGGTGGATTGTCTTGCTATCATCAAAAATTACCTGAGCGTCTTGGGATAAGTAGTGCTGCGAAATGCCTCACGTGGTAATTTAGCGTCAGTTGTAATCAAATGTAAAAATCTGAACTATTCCATGCAAGGTGACTCTGGCTTACGCTGGCGAAAGCTGACTCATGTCCTCCCTGAGCATGAATCTTGACGCCATGTTGAGATATTTTGCCCCTTGAGCTTAACTGCTCGGGGGATCTTTTTGTACAGCAACCATTACCTTCTTGTTACGATTCGCCAACCATCTCGTATATGCCATTTTGCGGTGCCAAGAAACCGTCCTCTTGTTGCTTGGGTTGTCGGGGTATCAAAATATTTTGTAAATCGCTCAAGCGGTGTTATACAAGCTCGCAGCAATCCATTCTGGCCAACTTATTTGCCGCCGCTCCCGGTAACTGCTCTCACGCCCATACCGGCAACATGCACCGTTGTCCCCACCACGTCTGCACCGACGCTGACTGTGGTCGCTACTACGCTCACGGCGGCATCAGCGACAGCAACCACGGCACAGCCACTACATAGCAAGGGGAATGTGAGGGCGGCGAGAAAAATGCGCATGGTGTGGCTTTCTGAATATTGATGTGGATAGCGCATGGATTGCAATTCGGATATTTTTATACCGACTTTGCCGAACTCAAAATTCAGGCAGATAAAGCCTCGCATCGCTGCAAGGCTTTATCTGTCTGGCTCCCCGAACTGGATTCGAACCAGGGACCTAACAGTACAAAATAGAGGGAAAAATATGGCTTCCAGCTCAAACAGTTCTAACAGGTTTCTTTCGGGTTCTTCTGCATTTATCCGGCGACCGAACTTATTCCGAACCTAATTTTCGGTATCGCAAATCATCCATAAAAAATTTATTTATAAATCATAAGGTTGCCAGTATATTTTGCCGAACACAGCAGGGAGAGCGTCATACTCTTCCTCAAGTTTATCATAGGCAGGTTTTGTCTTAGCATCACTTAACATCTTGGCAACAAACGTATCATCGTGAGCAACAGGATTGAATTGTTCATCTTGTATTTTTAACCTCCTTCAAGCGACGAGTCGCAATGTCCAACTCATTATTCGGCGTTTTTTGTATTTTCTTGACGAACGAATCAAGTATAACAATCAATTGCCCGACCTGAGTGGAGTAGAACACACGACCAATCCCCTCTGGGCCTTTGGGACGCAATTCAAACAGACCACTCTCCATTGCTTTGGAGTGAGCCTCAAGTCAGCACGGTGTTCTTCGATCAGTTCAGCCAGACGCAGATAGTCAGCTCGAATGCCGGGAGGTAAGGCTGACACATCAGACCGTACACGTTCAGAAAAGTAAATTATCTGCCAGTTCATGTTTGTATATTCACATATATGTGAATTTTTTCGTGCAAAACACTCGACTCATCTGAGGCCTTGACAGTCAGTTTGCCAGAAATTCAGGATTTTTTCTGTTACCACTACCACCCCGGTAAACGCAGCAGAAGGCGCCTAGCAGCTCCGCAAAGGGATTTCGAAAGGGGGGCATTGCGCTGTTGGTTGCTAGGGCATCTTGGTTAGATGATTCTGGCTAAGCCTGAACCATTTTTTGACACTCCATACAGTAAACTTTCCCCCCGAACTTTTGCTTGTTAAACCAACAAAATTTAGCAATGTTATATGGCACAGCTAGAGAGCATGAGGCGCAGACCAGTTTTTGCTTAGGTTTATCTGCATCTTCTTTCGGGCTGGCTGGAGTATCTCCTGCAAACTGAGAGGCAGGTTTGACTTGCACTACTTCTTGAGCGAAATTTGGTGCCGGTACTTGAACAGGAGAAGCCATTGGCGGATTTGCTGAAAGACCGAACTTCGCGGCCCAATTGAATTGGATAGGGTGGTGGTGCTTGGCAATATCACGACACAGAGCTTCCAATGTATCTTGACCAATGATTTTAGCCATCGCAAGCAGATTGTTGTTCGCATCAATAGATTTATCTATCGCCTTGAAGAGTTGATCGTTCTTGATCACGCAATCCAGTCCGTCAACTTCGATCTTAGGGCGACTGATTCTCGCATTTTTGGATACCAGTACGAGACTCTTTAAGTCAGGCTTGATTGTGAAACCGAGTCGTGTAGGTAATTTAACAACCCCCGATGCAAGGAAACGCTTCAGTATCAGGATATGGCGGTTGTTCTGCTCAATCGGTGAAGGTAAGCCATAAGGTTTACTAGCAAAGAAAGCTGAGAACTCTCCTTGATCATTGATGGCAACACCTTCCGAGAAGTGCTTGCTCTCACACACCCAAATTTCAAGCCAGCGATTGATGATCAAATGATCGATTTGAGCAACCAAATCACCATGCTCAATTCGTAAGTCATGGATGATCATCCAGTTCTTGGATTCCCCCCAATGTACTTTTATTTCGTAGGCCGCTTCGTCCTCGCCCTTGATTCCTGCGTGAATATTGCGGATTGTCTGCTCGATCCGCTTTCGAGTCTCTGGAGAGCAGTCGGATCTGCCCTGTAAATTTTGGAGCGCTGTGATGTGCGACTTCTTTTCGTCTGCTGCCTTGATGATCATCGTTTTACGCCATTTTTACGCTGTCTGCGAAGATTAGCACGGCGATGAACGTAACGCACACATTAGATGGATGGTTTCGTGAAGATTGAAGATTCGAGAGTTTGTTGGATGCAGGAAATCTGGAAATTTTATACTGACCCGCCAGTATTCAGCCGAACCCGAAATTCAGGCAAGAAAAAAGCCTCGCATCGCTGCAAGGCTTTATCTGTCTGGCTCCCCGACCTGGATTCGAACCAGGGACCTGCGGATTAACAGTCCGTCGCTCTACCGGCTGAGCTATCAGGGAATGAAGAGGCCGCATTATATAGTTTTGGCGAACCTCGTCAAGCTAAATTTAATAATTATTTAAAATAAAATTATTTATCAGGTATTGCGGATGAGACATTGCAAAAATATCAGACGCTTAAAAAGCGAAATATAGTTGATGTGTCCGTTAACAAACCGGCAAAGGATTCCTTTGCCGGTCCGTCAGTCCTGTGAATCACATGTGCTGGCTATTGTTCCAAAAGGGAATATCCTTGTGAGCATCATTGCACGGTCAGGCCTGATATCATTGCCAGTTAGTCGGATTTAGCTTTTTTCCCCTTGCATCGCCAAACTGCCGGTACGACCTTCCAGCTCCCCCATAATCACTTCATGCCGTGGCAGGGTTTGTGTTTCTAGTCCTTGCAGATATTGCTGCATGGACACCAGTTCATAGCCCTGTGCCAGCCAGCCTTGTAGTAGTTGTTCAAAAACAGGCATCCACTTGCCGCCTTCGAGTTCTGCATGCAAGGTATACACATGTCCTGTCGCGAGGGCTGAGGTCGTCAGCTTCAAAACATGCTCAGCGATATTCTCCAGCGATATGCCCTCGCAATTCATTAACTCGTCCAGCGTCGGCAAGGTGGTTGGTAACTCCGGACAAGCGACAATCTCGGCTTGCCAGGTGGGAATAAAGGGATGGGTGCCACGCGTGTTGGAACTGTAGTCAAAACCGTAATGCTGCATCATGCGTTGTGCATGACGATTCATTTGCCAACCGGCGGCGGCATGGGCGTGCGGCGCTTCATTAAATATTTCCGTGTAACGATCTACCGCACACTGTAATTCGCGCTGCGTCCATTTTGCATCTTTGTTCGTTACATAATCCTGCCAGCGAATATGGTCAAAGCAATGAATGCCGACTTCAAAACCAGCGTCACGTGTGCCTCGCATGACATCAGCGCATTGCCGGCCGATATCGGGACCTGGCAACAAGGTGCCATACAACAGGGTTTTTATGCCGTAATGTTCCACCACAGAAGTACGCGATACTTTACCCAGAAAACCGGGTCGAAAAACCCGTTTAATGGCGCGGCCAGTATGGTCAATACCTAGCGAGAAGAAAAAGGTTGCCTGTGCATTGTACTTTTGCAGTACCTCAATCAGGCGCGGGACCCCTTCGCGCGTGCCGCGATAGGTATCTACATGTATTTGGAGAGCGAGTTGTTTGGTCATATCTAGCCGGTGAAGGGGTAAAGGTGAAGGGTGAAGGTGGTTTTACGCTTCTCTCTTCCCGATGTTGCCCCCTGTTTTAGTCCATCAATTTACGTGCTTCGCCGACCTGGCCGCGATACGCGTCGAAAATATTGCGCAAGGTGTCTGCCATGTTGATGGTAGGTGCCCAGTTGAGCTCTTCGCAGGTATTGGTGATTTTCGGCACGCGATTTTGCACGTCCTGATAACCCTTGCCATAGTAAGCCGCAGCCGTGGTTTCAATGATATTGACTTTTTGTGCTGATTCACGATATTCCGGATATTCACACGCCAGCTTGAGCATCATGTCCGCCAGATCACGAATGGAAAAATTATTAACCGGATTGCCGATGTTGTAGATTTTACCGCTAGCGATACCATCTTTATTGTCGATGATTTTCATCAATGCGGCGATACCGTCATCCACATAGGTGAAGGCGCGTTTTTGCTGACCGCCATCGACCAGACTGATATTTTCGCCGCGTACGATGTGTCCCAGGAACTGTGTGACCACGCGTGAACTACCTTCTTTCGGAGTATGGATAGAATCGAGCCCTGCACCAATCCAGTTGAACGGACGGAACAAGGTGAAATTCAAGCCTTCCATGCCGTAACCCCAGATGACGCGATCCATCAGTTGCTTGGAGCAGGAATAAATCCAGCGCGGTTTATTAATCGGGCCGCAGATCAGTTCAGATTCTTCAGGATCGAATTCTTCATCATGGCACATGCCGTAAACTTCAGAGGTTGACGGGAATACCAGATGCTTGCCGTATTTGACTGCGGCACGCACGATGGGCAGATTCGCTTCAAAATCCAGTTCAAACACGCGCAACGGTTGTTTAACGTAGGTAGAAGGCGTTGCAATGGCCACCAGAGGCAGGATTACATCGCATTTCTTGACGTGGTATTCAACCCATTCCTTGTTAATGGTGATGTCACCTTCGAAGAAATGAAAACGTTCATGACCAATTAAATCCGAGATGCGTTCTGAACTCATGTCCATGCCATAGACTTCCCAGTCAGTCGTATTCAGAATGCAATTGGACAGATGATGGCCGATAAAACCGTTCACACCGAGGATCAGTACTTTTTTCATTTCTATTCCTTAACAATTAAATTCAATTTTTCCGTGCCAAAACGTTCAGCAAAATCTGCAGCGCTCATTTCCTGCCCATCCAGTTCAAAACTTACAATGCGTAACACTCCTTGTCCGCAAATCGCATAGGCACGACCTTCCTTCACATAGAAAGCCGGACTTTCATCTGTCGTTTCAGTGCTTGTCATTAGCGTTTGCAAGATGCGCATTTGCTTGCCCATCAACTGCGTACTCGCGCCCGGATAAGGGGGTGCTACGGCACGAACCAGATTGTGAATTTCCTGTGCGCTTTGTGACCAGTTAATCACGCCATCCGCAGCATTGCGTCCGCCAAAATAACCACCCAGGCTCAAATCCTGTTTCACGCCGCGTGCCTGACCTGACAGCAAATCAGGCAATGCGGTATACAACGCCATTTCGGCTGCGACGGTCACTTTTTGAAATACTTGCAGCGCCGTGTCGTCAGGCAAAACCGGCACAACCTGCTGCGCCACGATGTCGCCGTTGTCCGGTTTCTCAGTCATGTAATGCAAAGTGGAACCGGTTTGTGTTTCGCCGTGGATTATCGCCCAATTCACCGGTACGCGTCCGCGGTATTTCGGCAGTAAAGAACCATGCATGTTCAATGCGCCCTGTTTCGGGATGGACAACAGCGCGGCCTTGAGCATCTCGCGATAATAAAATGAAAAGAAAAAATCAGGTTGTAACGCGCTGATCTGTGCGATGACTTCGGGCGTATTCGGATTGTCCGGCGTAATGACCGGAATATCGTGCAATGCAGCCAGTCTGGCGACGCTGTCGAACCAGATATTTTCCCTTGGATTATCTTGATGGGTAACAACCAGTTTTACATTTACCCCGCGCGCCAGCAATACGGACAGGCAGCGCACACCCACGTTGTGATAGGCAAAGACCACGGCAGAGGATAATGGATAATTGACAATGGATAATGGAAAGTTAGCCGATTCATCACAGGATTGATTTTGATGAATCGATGTTCCAATAAGCCTATTACTCATTATCAATTATCCCTTGTCCATTGTTCATTACTTGTTTTTCCAGTATTGCCTCGACCAGGTATCTTGGCCGGTGGCGCACTTGCTGATAGATCCGGCCAACGTACTCACCTAGTAGTCCGATGCCGAACAAAGTAATGCCGATCATGAAGAATACCAGTGCAAACAGGGTGAACAGACCTTCTGCTTCCGGGCCGATAATCAGGCGGCGCACGGCAAGGAATACGAAGAAAAAGGCTGAAATCAGCGAAGTCAACATTCCGACCATGGAAAACATTTGCAACGGCACCAGCGAAAAACTGGTCATCAAATCGAAATTCAGGCGAATCAGACTATACAGAGAATATTTGGATTCTCCTGCCATTCGTTCATCATGTCCCACAATGATCTCGGTAGGATTGCGCGCAAAACTGTAAGCCAGTGCGGGAATGAAAGTGCTGACTTCGCGGCAGCTATTGATTGCATTAATTATTTGACGGTCATATGCGCGAAACATACAGCCCTGGTCAGTCATTTTTATGCGTGTGATGCGTTCGCGCAGATTGTTCATCGCACGCGAGGCGATATGCCGCCACCAGCTGTCATTACGCTGACGTCGAATTGAACCGACGTAATCATATCCTTCTTTCATTTTTGCCAGTAGCAATCCGGTGTCTTCCGGCGGATTCTGCAAGTCCGCATCCAGTGTGACGATGCACTCCCCGCGTGACTGCTCGAATCCTGCCATGATCGCCATGTGCTGGCCGAAGTTGCCATTAAACAGGATGACCTTGGTAACATCGGGGCGTAATTGGAACTGCGCGCGCAGGATGGCAGCCGATTTGTCACGACTGCCATCGTTGATGAAAACGATCTCGTAACTGACGCCTAGTTTATCGAGAGCCGGATACAATCTGTCGAACAGGGTTTGCAAACCTTGTTCTTCGTTATAAACCGGAATGATGACGGAGAGTTCTATAGTATTCATGGGACGACATTCTACCGCACAGCGCGGTGTTCGTGAAATCGGGAGGGTTATTTTACATGCTGATACACTTGCTCTTAACGATCATCCGTGTGCAGTGTAATCGTTTTTACTTTGGGCGTGGCTGCCCGTGCACGCAACTGCCCGCACGCTCCGTCGATTTCCTGTCCTGCCGAGTCGCGTATTTTCGCCAGGATGCCGTGTTTGTGCAGCTTTTGTACCATAATCGCCGTTCGTTCTGCTGACGGGCGGCGATAGCTTAAGCCGACGACGCTATTGAAGGGGATGAAATTCATTACTGCATATTTTCCTGAAAGTAGCTGCACGATGCCTGCCAGTTCGGCGTCGCTGTCGTTGACGCCTTCGATCAACGTCCATTGATATTGAACAGGGTAAGAAGTTATTCGCGCATAGTGCTCTGCGTATTTCGCCAGTTCTTCAATTGCGATTTGCGGTGCAGAGGGCAGTAATTTTCTGCGCAGAGCCGCGTCGGTGGTGTGCAAGGACAAGGCGAGCGCAGGTTTGACCTGCAGCTGCGGCAGGCGCTCAAATACGCGCAAATCGCCCACCGTGGAGAAGACCAGATTTTTATGACCTATGTTGCCCTGCAGCCCTAACAATTCAATTGCATCACACACATTGTCAAGATTATGGGCGGGTTCGCCCATGCCCATGAAAACCACCTTGTTAACCAGACGGCGTTTACGCGCCAGCACCACCTGAGCTACGATCTCAGCGCTGCCTAACTGGCGCAGCAAGCCATTGCGTCCGCTCATACAGAACACACAACCTACGGCGCAGCCCACTTGCGTCGAAATACACAGTCCGCCTCGGGGTAGCAGTACACTTTCCACCATTTGACCGTCATGCAGTTCTACCAGCAGTCTCGCGATGTCAGGGCCTGCGGGATGTTCGCTGTTAAGCCGCGCCAATTGATTCAGTTCCGCTTCAATGGCTGGCAGCTCGCGGCGCAGGGCTAGCGGAAAAAAATTATCAGCCGGGCTGTTTTTTCTGTCGTAGGAAGCATTTTGAGTCCAGCCGCGCAGCAGCCTGTCTTCATGGCAAGGTTTGGCGTCCAGATCGCGCAGCCGCCGGGTCAGATCGGAGATACGCATCGGTAAAGGAGAAACTGAAATCAAATCGTGCTCGAAAGTAGCCAGGGGCATGGATTCTAACCCAGTCTGCCTTCATAATCATCTAGGCTCGACGATGATACTCAGAACAGGAGAAAAAACATCGCTGACAACGCCATAGTCACAGAATGCCAGCCGGTACTCACGTACTTCAATCATATCCGGTATGAGTGACAGGCGACTATCTCGCCAGGGTGATTCTGTGGCGATGGTTAAGCGCTCCCATTGACTCCCATTGCGACGACTTTCAATCGCGACAGCGGCGTGTTCATATAATTTGAAGTCGATTGAAATATGAACTCTGTGTTTAAGGCGTTTTATCTTTCTGGCCATTTTGCTATTCGCTCTGGGTGAGGCAACATCGGAAATAAAATGGCTGGCCGGTTGCCAGGTACTATCAATGCCGAAATGCTTGCCGAAGCCATTTCTGTAGTTCGGGCTATCCCTGAGTCGATCTATCAGATGAAACAGGCGAGGCAAAATACCGCAAGGACGTTCAGCAGGCATATTTTCAAATGGTTCCAACACCGGTGGCGCAATCAATATTTCACTTGTTCCGTTCAATATTTCATTAACGTAATTGTTTACATCAACGATATATTGCTGTACACGCGGATAGTAGATGGTGTTATACCAGATGTAGTATTTTATATCTGCCAGCGTGTCGACAAATTCCTTCTCACTGACTCCCAGGTAGTGGCCGTAGATCTTGAATTTGTCGGAAAAATTTTCCAGCCATAGAACGCCTTGCGCTTCATTTCGGGGAAAAAAGGATGGATTAAGCATGGTTGTTATCATCTCCGATTAATTTTTTGAAATGAGGTGCGATTAATTTATTTGGTTCTATATGATTTAGCATGGGTAAGGTGTTAATCCCAATAGCTAAACTAAAAAATTTCGTCCACGAAATGGTTCTGGCAGGTAATCTGCATAGCAGATGCTCGCAAAATACACGAAAAGAAATTACGGTGTTTTTAAGCTGTTTTGGTGGAAAGTTGACGTTGGATTACCCACTAGGAATCACATAGAGCCATTTATTTTAAGTTCAGGCGCAATATCAAGCGCCGACCGCAATGCTCAGCACCTCGCTCCACAGTCCCAACTGCTTGCCGTGCAGACGATAGATTGCCTTGTATTGCCAAATCGGTGGAATTAGTCATGATAAAAACTCCTTTTCGGTGGGTTGAGGGTTCTTGCAATCGGTGATGCCGTTCAGCGTAGAAAAAGCCGTTATCCACGAATTGCTTTTCGTGGATAAAAAGCCGTTTTAAGGTTCATCGTTATAAAACAGGTTCCCGAGTCTTGCGCCGAGGTTCAAATGACTTGCGCTGCACGTCAGCTGTCTTGTGTTGCCCGACAAAAAACGTGCCGGTAATGCAAACTCACTGTCGCCTTGTATCGAGCTGTTGAGTGACATAAATAATTGCGCCGGATGAGTCACGCTGCATCCTCCGCTTTCTTTTCGATTCTGCCTATAGACCTTTTGGCCTATGCATCCTGCAATCAACGTTCAGGGGAACGATTGATTGTGACGAGGCTAAGCAGTTAAATTAAGGCAGAGCCGGCGGAGGAGGGTAAAGAAGCAGAGCATGCTCAATGACCGGAGGATAAGAAATCTGGTGTAAACAGTTATTTGGCAGGAAAATCTGCCTGGTTTTGAAGAAGTGCGCAACCACATCATTATCAGAAGCACAGCCGGCGGGTAGTGAGGGAGCTGGTTGCGGCATTACGGCGCGCAGAGAAGGCCTGTAGAATCAATAAATTCAAGCCCCCCGCCACACTAACCATGCTATTAGCTTAGCACGTCAATCATTGCCGCGCAGGCGCGTTCAACATCATCGTTTGTCATTGCATAGAACATCGGCAGAGAGACGATCTGACGACCTACGTGCTCGGCAACCGGGAACATGCCTTCCTTAAAACCAAGCTTGCGATACAGCGTGAACAAATGTATCGGTGCGTAATGAAAACCGATGCCGATGTTATGCGCCTTCATCTTTTCCATGAATTCCGGACGAGTGATGGCATCGGGCAATACGACCTGGAACAGATGCCAGTTCGTGTTGATAAAATCCTGCGGCGGTAGTTGCGCGCCGGTTTTCGCCTCGAAATCTGCACCTAACGTCGCAAAATAGTGTTGTGCAAGTTGCCGGCGGTGCGCGGTAATCTTTTCCAGTTGCGCGAATTGTCCCAGTCCGATGGCAGCGGCAATGTCCGTCATGTTATATTTTCCGCCCAAAACATCCACGTCGATGCCGTCCCAGCCGCTACGCGAGACGCCCTGCAGGCGATACTTTTCGGCCAGGCTCACTTCGTCGCTGTTGTTCAATACCAGACAGCCACCTTCGGAAGTGGTGATATTTTTATTGGCCTGGAAACTGAACGAGACGAAATCACCAAAACTGCCGATCGGTTTACCCTGCCAGGTGGAACCGATGGCCTGTGCGGCATCTTCAATCACGCGCAGCTTGTATTGCGCGGCAATGGCATACAATTTGTCCATGTCCAGCGGACGGCCTGCCAGATAGATAGGAATGATGGCGCGGGTTTTTGGCGTGATCGCGGCGATAACCTTGTCCAGATCAATGTTGCGCGTTACCGGATCGATATCGGCAAAGACCGGCGTCGCCCCCACTTCGAGTATCACGCTGGCGGTCGCCACCCAGGATATCGGCGTGGTGATGACTTCATCACCTTCGCCTATGCCTGCGATGCGCAGCGCAATTTCCATGGTGCAGGTGCCCGAGTTGAAGGTGCGCACCGGGCGTCCGCCGAAATAGCATGAGAGTTGTTTTTCAAACTCGGCGACTTTGGGCCCGCTGGTAATCCAGCCGGAACGCAAGGTCTCGGCGACTGATGCGATGGTGGCCTCGTCGATGGTGGGTTTGGAAAAGGGCAAAAAAGTAGTCATAAGATATCCGTAAAAATTCAAAACTAGAGTTAACAATTGTCCGCGAGTCGGTTTTAGCAGGATTGATGTTCAGTGAACATCAACTCGCAAAGACACGAAAGTTAGATTAGTAGCATGGCAGATGGAAAGTCATTTTCAGGATATTGCCCCTGATTCTGTATAGTAAGCCAATTCAAGAATAACAAATTCAGTGGCATTCTTTTGTGCTTTTCGTGGACAAGCGTTTTTTGAACTTTAGGCCCGTGAAATGATGATGACGCCTAAGATGATCACGCCCATGCCAATCAGTTTGGCCGGATTAAATGCTTCTCCTAGCAGATACCAGGCGGCCAGGGCATTGACGACATAGGCCATCGACAGCATGGGGAAGGCGATACTTACCGGCACCCGCGACAAGGCCAGTACCCAGATCACCACGCTGAAGGCATAGCAAAACAGTGCGGCGACGATATGCCATTCGGTTGCCAGCTTCCAGCCTATCGGCACAATGTTAGCGACACTGAAATCAAAATAGCCTATGGCATTGGTGCCGGCTTTCATCAAGATCTGGGCGCAGGCGTTGAGCATCACGCCGGTGAAAATAAGTGCAAAGCTGATCAGATTCATGTCAAACCTTTAATAATTCTCATGGTTTTTTAACCACGATATGTTGTGTATCGGCAAAGATGATCTTCATCTTCAGTCCCCGTTGTTGCAACTTAGCATAAACCGGCGTCTCCATGATGGCCAGTGCGCGGGGCTGGGCCGCCCATATAGTGGCAAAGGCTGCTACTGTTGGAATCTGGCGCTGTGGCTCCTGCTGAATGCCAAAGCCCATTTCGTCCTGATATTGCACCAGGGTAAAGGTGCGTTTCAGATAAAACGGCAGTGTTTGTTCATAGGAGAGCACCGAATAAAAGGGAATGTCAGGAGTTACTTCAGCGCGAATCGCGACAGCGATATGCTTGGCTGAACGTTCCTGTGCGACGGTATTGTAGCCGGACACGCCAAGCTGGGTTGCCAGCAGGGTGGCCAGAGTGATCAGCAATACTGCGGGCAGTTTTTGCGCACGCCAGAGCAAAGCCATTCCCCCTGATAAACCTGACAACAAAATTAATGAAGCTGTTACCAGCCAGATACGGTAATGCGGATAGAGTGCAATTTGATTGGGCGTATCGGCAAATTTACCGACTTCCATTCCCAGTACAAGCAACAACAATGCGAGCGGTATCATTGGGGCTATGTACCAGAATAGCAGGCGTTCAGGAATTTCACTGATGCGCCGGCCCATTAACAAAGCCAGCGCGGGAAACATCGGCAATAAATACGAGGGCAGCTTGGAATCGGAGATGGAAAAAAAGATGTAGACAAAAACGGCCCAGATCAGCAAAAACAGCGCGGCGTTAAAAGGTTTGTTGTAATTACTGTAAGGTTTGCCGATATGAAACAGCGAGTCGAATAACAATAGCGTCCAGGGCAATGCGCCGGCAAGCAGAATAGGCACAAAATAATACCAGGGCTGATAGCGTCCCAGCGCCTTGGTAGTGAATCGCGTGTAATGTTCGTAGATGAAGAAGCGGCCGAAAAATTCGGGGTTTGCCTTCATCACCAGATAAAACCACGGTGCGGTGATCAGCAGGAACAGCGCCAGACCCGAGAGCCAATGCATGCGTTTTAATACGGTAAAATCGCGCTGTACCAGACAATAAATTAACACCGCAGTGCCCGGCAGAATAATCCCCATCAGCCCCTTGGAGAGCACAGCCAGGGCTAAGCCGGCCCAGGCCAGCAGCATCCACCTGCGCTGATGCAGGTAAACTGTTTCAGTTTGCCCCAGCAGCAAGGCAAAAATACCCAGGCTGATGAAAAATGTCACCCCCATATCCAGCGTGTTGATATGGCCCATCATCACATATAGCATGCTGCTGGACAGAATCAGCGTGGCATAACCGGCAGTTTTACGATCAAACAGGCGTTGTCCGGTAAACCATACCAGCAGAAGTCCTGCAAAACCCGTTAAGGCTGTCCACAAGCGGGATGTCCATTGATGTTCACCGAATATGCTGTAAGCCGTCGCTGTCGCCCAGTATTGCAGGGGAGGTTTTTCGAAGTATTTGAGATCGTTCAGGCGCGGCGTGACCCAATCGCCGCTGGCCACCATTTCGCGGGGAATTTCGGCATAACGCCCTTCATCCGGTTTGATCAGGGTGCGATATTCAAGATTGGAAAACCAGATCACCGTGATGCTGATCAATAACCACCAAAGCTGCCTGATTGAAATTTGTTTCATTATTCTAACGTGCTAATACAGTCCGCACGATTTATGAGGGCGGATGCGGAGTTTAACGCGTGCGGCATAACTTTTCCAGATTTCTGCATAGGGTTTTATGAATCCGCTGATCTTACCTGAACGTCGGCCCGGCCTTGTGCAAAGGTGATATGTAAAATCTCCCCTGTTTGCAGTTGTTGTGTGTCACTGACCAGATGATCTTGTAAGTTTTGCACCAGGCTGTAACCGCGTGCCAGCACACGTTGCGGATTGAGCAAGGCGAGATGCTGCGCGACGTTTTCGAGTCTGGCCAAGCGCCGTTCGTGTGAAGTATGCAATGCTTTGAGCAATCTGGCTTTCAGATGAGTTTGTTTATCCTGCATCCTGTTGAAGTCACTGCCGGAAGTGCGCAGTCGTTGTGTCAAAGACTGGCAGCGCCAGCCTTGCTGCTCAATCGTGTGTGAAAAATTGCGCTGCAAACGCTGTTGCAACTGATCAATATGCAGTCGCTGACGTGTTAATTGTTGAGCGGGATGAATGATACGCCGCTGCAAATAATCCACCGACTGCATGGCATTTTGCAACCGGTTGCGCTGTGCTCGCAGGATGTGTTGTGTCATATCACGCAATCCCTGCAACAGAGCATGCCGGTCAGGCACGACACGCTGGGCTGCGGCAGTGGGGGTAGGCGCACGTTCATCGGCGACAAAATCGGCTATGGTGAAATCAGTTTCATGGCCCACACCGCTGATGACAGGAATGCTACTTGCCGCAATGGCACGCGCGACAATTTCTTCATTGAATGCCCACAGATCTTCGATGCTGCCGCCACCGCGACATAAAATCAATACTTCGCATTCGGCGCGCTGATTCGCAATTTGCAGGGCCGTTGCGATTTTTTCGGCACTGCCTGTGCCTTGTACCGGCACGGGATACAAGATAACCGGTACGCAGGGCAAGCGGCGCTTTAGTGTGGTCAGTACATCATGCAAGACTGCGGCTTGAGGGGAGGTGATGATGCCGATACGCTTGGGGAAGACGGGTAGCGGACGTTTGCGCGCAGCAGCAAACAGACCTTCGTCCTCCAGTTTTTGTTTAAGTTGTGCAAATTGCTCATACAGTATCCCCAATCCTGCCGGACGCAACTGCTCCACGGTCAGTTGAAAATCGCCGCGTGCTTCATACAGGCTTGCAGTAGCCAGTACTTCAACCTGTGTGCCGTTGTTGATGGTTTTCGTCAGGCTTTGGTTCTTTTGGCGAAACATCACACAACGCACTTGCGACTGTTCATCCTTTAAGACAAAGTACCAGTGACCGGAAGCGGCTTTCACCAGATTGCTGATTTCGCCGCGCACCCACAGCAGGGGAACGTTGCCCGCCAATAACTGATTGATTGCATTAATCAGTTCGGATACACGAAGCACACGGGGTTTGTTTTCAACAAATAGTGCTGCGGACATATTGACAATCCTTAAATTATTCACAAAGCCAGAGAGTGCCGTACCTGGCGAGTAGTTCAGCGTAATAAAAATATCACACTTAGGATAACCTGCTGTTTTTTAACGATAAGTAATCTTGTTAAAAAACAGGCAGAAGATGAAAACTTGTTAATCTTCACAGCGTTAACGGTATTTCACACCAGCTTATCCACAGCGTTATCCACAGATATTGTGGGTAAACAAAAATACGCTTTAATTACGCGGAATTAGCGCGCTTTCATTGACAAAGATACTGGAATTCTTGCTCATCCGGGCGTGGCACGCTACAGTAACGAAGCTGACGCTGTCATTGGTACTCTGATGGCAAAGAATGAGTGGCAGAGGTTGATCATTTAACCTGAAAACCTTTCCACGAATATCACGTAACGGGTTATAAGCGTGCAATCTTCGTAACAGCATAGCGGTTGTTCGCAAATGATTTAAGCAGGGATTTTACCCCGCGGGTAAAAACTCGCAAAAAACACGAACAAATTCAGCATAACATTGATTTTTAGATTATTCACGGCCTGATGAGTTAATATAGCCTTGTTTCCTACCTGCTAATTTTAATTCGTAGATAAAAAGTTTTTTGCAAGTTTAAGTATATTTGGAGAATTAGTGTGTTTGCAATCGTAGAAGCGGCCGGTTGGCCGATCTGGTTTTTGATTTTTGCCTCTGTTGTGTCCACTGGTTTAATTTCCGAGAGACTCATTTACCTGCGCAGCAGTCGGGTTACTCCGCCGGCTCTGCTGGATGAGGTAGTAAGAGAGCTTGAACAGCGTGGCGTGAATGATGCCATGTTAATCAAACTGGCAGAACATTCCCCTTTGGGTCGAATTTTCGCTGCGGGTCTGAAAAATATCAAGAGCACTCCGTTAATCATGAAAGAGTCCATTGAGGAAGCCGGTCGTGCGACGACGCATGAACTTGAGCACTTTCTCACCACCCTGGGTACGATTGCATCTATCAGTCCGCTGCTAGGGTTGTTCGGTACAGTCATCGGCATGATCGAAATTTTCGGGGCGCAAACGGCAGCGGGCAACAGTCCGGCAGTACTCGCGCATGGTATTTCTGTTGCTTTGTATAACACCGCGTTTGGTCTGATTGTAGCAATCCCCAGCATGATCTTTTACCGACATTTCCGCGCCAAGGTGGATAGCCTGACCATTGAGATGGAGCAACAGGCTATCAAACTGGTTGAAATTGTGCATGGACAGCGTAAAGGTTAACGGAGTATGAATTTTCAACGCGGGCGCGCTCGTGAAGAGCCGGAAATCAATTTAATCCCAATGATCGATGTGTTACTGGTGATTCTGATCTTTCTGATGGTCACCACCAGCTATGCTAAATATTCGGAGTTACAAATCAATTTGCCGCAAGCTGGCGGAGCGCCTGTTGCATCGCAAGTGCAACCCATCAATGTCGCGATTGATGCTACGGCACACTATGCGATCAACAACAAAGAGTTGAATTTTACCGATGTCGCCGCTTTATCCGTCTCGCTAAAAATAGCGGCAGGTACGCAAGCCGATCCAACTATTGTGATCAATGCCGATGCCAAGACTCCGCATCAGGCCGTTATCAACGTCATGGAAGCCGCAAGGGAAGCTGGATTTGGCCGTGTTACCTTCGCGACACAAACCGAAAGTCACTAACCGTCGAATGCTGTTACAACTCCGATAAAGGCAGATCGGCGTGTTTATCGTCCCTGACATGCAACTGCCCGATAACTTCAAACAGCGCACTATCTAATGATTGCAAAGCCAATTCAGGCAGGGCTTGCAGCGCTTCGGGCAATATGCCTTCGGCAGGGCCGGGCGCTTTCGCTAATAAATTGGCTGATTCTTCTGTGATACACAGTCCTACCCGACGCTGATCCGCTTTACTGCGCTGTTTGTTGATCAGGCCGCGCGTCACAAGTTTTTCAACCAGCAAGCTGCAAGTTGACTGGTGTATGGATAGCCGTTCAGCCAGCACAGATATGCCAATGTCAGGTGTTTTTGCGATTTCACGGATTATCCATAGTTGAGAACCCGTGACACCACAATTTTGCTCAACTTCACGAAATTGTTGGCGAATAGAACCATAAATGATGCGAAATTTTTTGAGTACCTGGAGTGAAAGCTGGTCTTTGTCGTTCAATTTGTGCGCCTTTAGGGTGACTTGAGTCTCATGCTGTGATTATAGACTTTGCCGGGTTTATTTAAATAGCCATCTCTATTGCTTGAATCAGTCTTCGCAAAAGCAGGTTAAATATGGAAAAAATTGGCTCTGCCGGTCGTTCTACCCAATGGCTTTGTGTAACTTAGCAAAGCAGGGGAATCAGTCCCAGTAATGCCAAAGCCAGCAGAAAAGCCAGGCTCTGTTGTCCGGTCTGGCGTGAGGAGAGCGTGTAAGCATAAATTCCCTTAACCAGATTGTTACTGGATGCGGCAATCAGAATGCCGGAGGAGGCGACTGATACCGGTGTCAGTGCCGGCACTGCCTGGGTCAGACCCATAATAAACGGATCAACATCCGTGATGCCCATGATGCCGGCCAGGGTATATACGCCACTATTACCAAGATATTCGATAGCCAAATGGGTGGCTACCAGCATGCCGACAAATAGCAGCGCGAACAACAGTGCCGCGCTGATTTCCAGCGGATTTTTGGGTTCGAAAGCATTACTGGATTGTGCGGGGTTATTTTCCGTACGTCTGGACCATAGCCAGCCTGTTAGTATTGCAAGCAATCCCAGTGCGATGAAGGGGATCGCCAAGCTGTTCATCAAAGCCTGATTGAACAGGGCCAGCAGGATCGCCAGACGTAAATACATCATACCGGAGGCAATCAGTATTCCACCTGAAAACAGGTGGGGCTGATCGTCATTTTTTGAACGTCTGGCCAGCGCGACCGTGGTGACGGTTGAGGAATACGCACCACCCAGTATTGCGGCAAGCAGGATGCCACCCTGACCCTTGCTCAGTCGCTGGAGCACATAGCTGCCATAAGAGACACCGCTGACGGCCACCACAACCAGCCAGGTTTTGAAGGGGTTGATCTGGAATCGGGTGAATGTTGTGTGTGGTAACAGAGGCAGGATGACGGCCGACAGTAGCAAAAATTTGGCGAAAGTTAAAATATCCGTGTCTTCAACTTTTCTTGCCAGACTTTCCAGTCCTTCCTTGAGTTCCAGCAGGAGCAGGCTGGAGACGGTCAGCGCAGTAGCCATCCAGAACATTTCATGAAAGACAAATGCACCTAGCAGATAGGTGGCGAGGCCTGACATTTCAGAGGTGACGCCGGAGGTTGTGTATGCCGTCAATTTGTGCCAGTAGGAGATCATCAAAAAACCGCCTATCACGGCAAAGCCGATCGCCTGCGGCAGTAATTGTCCTCCTGAGAGCTGTGCAATGGAATAACCGATCAGTCCGATCAGCGGGTAAGTGCGTACCCCGCCAAATGAATAGTGCCCGTCTTTATCCTTACGCTCTTCCCGTTCCAGTCCAATCAGAAAGGACAGAAACAGTACAAACAGGACATGTGCCCACTCGGGGGGCATCCATTCAAAATAACTCATGGTATTTTATAATTAATTCGGGTTAAAGTTATATGTTAACTGATGTTGTTGATTAATATAAGTTAGTTAATTCTGAGCCTGATATTTTTTTGCGTCACACGGCGAGTGTAAGATTACCCTTGAATTGATTTATAGAGTAAAAAAGTTTGTAAAAATTCTTACGCCATAATAGTTTTTCATGAACATAGCTGATATATTCAACCTAAACTGCTGATGGAGTTTAGCTTCGCTGCAGTGCTTTTAAATTTTAAATTTAAGGAATCCTATGTCCGGAGATGAGTTTCATATACACGGTGCGCATGATCATGCGCTTGAGCATCAAGCACAAAGCGGGGATAAGCTTGCCGGGCAGATTGCCATTTTTACCGCAATTTTAGCCTCAATCGGTGCGATCGTCAGTTATCAGGGGGGCGCGACGCAAAATGAAGCCATGTTGTTCAAAAATGAGGCTGTTTTGAAAAAAGCACAGGCGTCAGATCAGTGGAGTTTTTATCAGTCCAAGAGCAGTAAGGGGCATTTGATGGAACTCGCCGCTGATCTGGCTCCGGCTGACAAACGGGAACATTACAATACCCTGATACAAAAGTATGATGTCGAAAAAAAGCAAATCATGCTCAAGGCGGAAGCACTGGAAGCTGAGTCTGAGAAAGCGAATGAGCAGAGCGAACTGATGTTGCACCCGCATCACAAGCTGGCGCAGGCGATGACGCTGGTGCAAATCGCAATTTCTCTGGCCTCAATTACCGTTTTGACCCGGAAAAAATGGTTGTTTGCCATTGCTGCAGTGTCTGCGGGCGCGGGGGTTATCTTGTGGTTGTCGGCTATTGTCGGGTGATTCATGAAAGAAACTCTCTATGACTGGGGCGGGATCAATGTCTGGCTGTTTCACGTCATCAATAATCTTCGTTCAGGCACGCTTGATCAATTCATGCTGTTGGGCACAGCGCTAGGCGAACACACGCTGTTTCCGGTTTATATTGCAATAGTTTCGTTGCTGGCGGTCGTTGCAGGAACCTCGTCGCAGGGGGGGGACCGCCGCAAACGCTGGCTGGATGTCATTGCAGTGTTCAGTATCGCTTATTCACTTGACGGTCAATTGCTGGGCATACTTAAACCGTTACTTGACTTTCCCCGGCCGTTGCTGGCTTTGCCGCCTGGCAGTGTGCATATCGTCGGTATTGCACAATACCATCACAGCCTGCCCAGCGGGCATTCATCCTTTGCCATGTTGATTGTTGCCAGTCTGTGGCCGGTCTTGGCTCGCAGCGGTCGTGCGGCGGGACTATTTTTTGTTTTTTGGGTCGGCATTTCCAGAGTTAGTCTGGGCGCCCATTTTCCGGCGGATGTGCTGGCGGGATTTTTGTCCAGTCTGGCCGTGGTATCGCTGGTATCTGTTTGTGTACAGCGCTTGAACCGGAATAAATCAGCGCGCAAGGATATTGATTAAACAACTAAATTCAATCAGGATCGGCAAAACGTGAGTCAAGTTTACATTTATCTCAAAAAAGGACCGGGGTGCTGCCGTAAGGTGCTTTCCGTCAAACACAGTCGCGCCTGTGGTGCTTGAATGAAAACTTCTGTTTCTGATTGACGGAATGCGCAGCAAAAATAGCTGGAACTATCGATACGCTGCGAGGATAATAGCCGCACTAAGCGTGTTGTAAAATTTTGTAATATGGCAGCTTTATAATTTTGGTGACTTTCTTTCGCTTAACCAGCGCTAAATTCTATGTCTAATCTATAAAAAACCATCATGTCAAAACACTATTTAACCTCGTTATTTTCCCCTAAATCCGTTGCTGTTTTCGGTGCAAGCGATCGCACTGATTCAGTCGGCCAGATTGTTTTTCAAAATATGCTGGAGTCGGGCTTTAAAGGCGCGCTGTATGCGATTAATTCCAGAGTGGCCGAAGTGCAGGGCTGTAAAGCCTACGCGGCTATCAGCGAAATAGAGGAACCTGTTGAACTGGCGGTCATCGCGACTCCCGCACATACGGTCCCGGACATCATCGAAGAGTGTGGTAAACACGGCGTCAAGGCAGTCGTTATCATTACCGCCGGTTTCAGTGAAATTGGTGCTGAAGGACTGGAACTGGAGCGTCGTCTGCTGGAAAACGCAAAACGCTATGGTATCCGTCTGATCGGTCCCAATTGTCTGGGCGTAATGCGTCCGTCTATCGGGCTGAACGCGACTTTCAATAAAGGTGGCGCGAATGCCGGTAATCTTGCCCTGGTTTCCCAATCCGGTGCCTTGTGTACCGCTATTCTGGATTGGGCGCAGATCAACGATGTGGGCTTTTCCAGTGTGGTGTCTACAGGTTCCTCAGCTGATGTTGATTTTGGCGAGACACTGGACTACCTGGTATCCGATCCGAAAACCCAGAACATCCTGCTGTATATCGAAGGAATACGTGAATCGCGTCGTTTCATGAGTTCGCTGCGTGCAGCGGCACGCGTCAAACCGGTGATTCTGATCAAAGTAGGACGCCATGAAGCCGGCTCTAAGGCTGCGATGTCGCACACGGCGTCTCTGGTCGGATCGGACGACGCATTTGATGCCGCAGTGCGCCGTGCCGGTGTCGTTCGGGTGCAAACTGTGACGCAGTTGTTTTCGGCTGCCAAGGCGCTGTCCTGCGGTTTCCACCCGTCAGGCAATCGTCTGGCGATTGTAACTAATGGCGGCGGACCCGGTGTGATGGCTACCGACCGGGCTTCGGATCTGGGGTTGGTGATGGCGAATTTGTCCGATGCGACGATTGCCCGCTTGAATGAATTTTTACCGGTTAACTGGTCGCATGGCAACCCGGTGGATATTATCGGCGATGCGCAGTCCGACCGGTATCAGCATGCGGTGGCAGCCTGCCTGGAAGATCCGAACGTGGATGGCGTATTGGCAATTTTGACGCCGCAGGCGATGACCAAACCATTGGAAGCCGCTCAGGTGGTGATTGCGCTGGCTAATCAGTACAAAAAGCCGTTGTTGACTTGCTGGATGGGAGAGTCGCAAGTAGCGGAGTCGCGCACTTTGTTCGCGCATGCCAAGCAGCCAAATTTCCGTACGCCGGAACCGGCTGTAGAGGTATTCTCCTACCTGTCAGACTATTATCAGAATCAGAAACTGCTCAAGCAAATGCCGGAACCGTTGTCTCACCATCTGGCACCGGATGTTGATGGCGCTCGCATGTTGATCGAAGCTGCGCTGATGGACAAGCGTAAGGTTCTGAGCGAAATGGAATCGAAGGCGGTGCTGGCGGCATTCCATATTCCGGTGGCACAAACCATGGTAGCCAGATCGCCCAATGAGGCACTGCTGATCGCTCAGCAATTAGGTTTCCCCGTCGCGATGAAGGTCAATTCGCGCGACATCACGCATAAGAGTGATGCCGGTGGAGTGAAGCTCAATCTGGGTAATGCCCATGCGGTGCGTGCGGCTTATCACGAGATTCATGATAACGTCAAACACCACTGCCCCGGCGCGCATATGGATGGTATTTCCATTCAACCAATGATCATCAAGCCTAATGGCCGCGAATTGATGGTCGGTGTCATTTGTGATCCGGTGTTCGGTCCTGTGATTAGCTTTGGTGCCGGTGGCACGACGGTCGAAGTGATGGGCGATGTGCAAGTGACCTTGCCGCCACTCAATTCCTTCCTGGCGCGCGATCTGATTAACCGTACCAATGTCTCCCGGTTACTGGGTGCTTTCCGACACATGCCGCCGGCCAACATGGAGGCGCTCGAATCGGTATTGCTGCGTGTCTCGGAAATGGTTTGCGAGTTGCCTATGCTCACCGAAATGGATATCAATCCGCTGATTCTGGATGAGCACGGTGTGATTGCCGTTGATGCCCGTATCGTGGTGAATTACAGGCAATCGAGTGCGGACCGTTATTCGCATATGGCGATTTATCCGTATCCGACGCATCTGGTCAATCACTGGCAGTTTGTCGACGGCATGGATGTCACCATTCGTCCGATCCGGCCGGAAGATGCTGAGCTGGTGCAGCAATTCGTACGCAATTTGTCTGAACAATCCCGTTACATGCGTTTCATGAACAGCGTCCAGGAACTGAGCCAGTCGATGCTGGTGCGCTTTACGCAGATCGATTACAGTCGCGAAATGGCGTTGATTGCCGTGACCGAAATTGAGGGCAAGGAAGTCGAGTTGGGCGTGGCGCGCTTTGCGATCAATCCGGATGGCGAGAGTTGTGAATTTGCGCTGGTGATTGCCGATAGTATGCATGGTAAGGGATTGGGGCAACGTTTGATGACGACGCTGATGGATGCGGCACGTGCGCAAGGCCTGAAAATAATCGAAGGTGAGGTACTTAAAAAGAATGCCGACATGCTGCACCTGATGGAGAGGTTGGGCTTTGAAGTGTCGACCAGTCAGGATGACGATAGTGTCAAGAGTGTACGCAGGATGCTTTAAAGCGTATTATTTTAAAATTGGTTGCGAAGAGCGCGGAGAAAACAAAATTATTGAAATATTAGCGCTTCGTTTATTAGGGCCGCGTATTTTTCTAGATATTTTTGTTTTTCTTCCTGTTTTTTGCGTGTGATGGCCCCTTACTGAGTATCGTTAATATGCAAACTGCCTACCTGACCCATTTAACCAGTTTAAAACATGAAATGGGCCCCGATCACCCCGAGTGTTCCGCGCGCGTTCAGGCGATTGAGGATCAGCTCATCTCATCCGGTCTGATGCCTTATCTGGCTTATTATGACGCACCTCAGGCGACGCGCCGTCAGTTGCTGAGTGTACATACCGAAGCCTATGTTGACTCGGTGTTCGCGAAGGCTCCTCAAACGGAGGGACTGGTTTTTCTGGATAGCGATGGCGATACCGCGATGAATTTGCACACTCTGGATGCAGCCTTACATGCGGCAGGTGCAGCGGTTAAGGCGGTTGATCTGGTGATGGAGGGCAAGGCGGAAAATGCTTTTTGCAATATCCGCCCGCCCGGTCATCATGCCAAGCGGGATGCTGCATCGGGCTTTTGTATCTTTAACAATGTAGCGATTGCCGCCTTGCATGCCATTGAACATCACGGCATGGAACGGGTAGCAATACTTGACTTCGATGTGCATCATGGGGATGGTACCGAGGATATCTTTCATAAGGATTCGCGTGTGATGCTGTGTTCGACCTTTCGCCATCCCTATTACCCGTATTGTGGCGCAGGGAGCGGCAATGACCATATCATTAACGTGCCGCTGGCAGCAGGGGCAAATGGCGAGGATTTTCGTGAGGCGGTCGCGCAATACTGGTTGCCGGCACTGGAGGAATTTAAGCCTCAATTGCTGCTGATTTCGGCTGGATTCGATGCGCATCGTGAAGATGATATGGGCGGATTGGCACTGCGTGAGGCGGATTATGTCTGGGTGACGGAGCAAATCAAGCTGCTGGCCGGTCGGTGTGCCTCGCATCGTATCGTCTCCGTGCTGGAAGGCGGTTATGCATTAAGCGCGCTGGGACGCAGCGTCGCGGCACATATCAAGGTGCTCAGCGGATTGTAATACTTCGTGTCAATTGCATAAATTGTGCGCAAGCGGGAACGATGCAATCGGATTAGGTGCGCATTAGGCAGGGATTTCCCGATGGACATCAGGCAGGTTATACCTGTATCTTGTACTACTTGCCAAATTTACCACGAAGGATAGTCTGTGGTTACCAAAAAAATTGATACTGCACCTGGGGTGCCTGATGTACCTGGGGTGCCTGATGTGCCTGATGTACCTGGGGTGCCTGATGTGCCTGCGGTACCTGCGGTGCCTGATGTGCCTGATGTACCTGAGGTACCTGAAAATGCCGGGATGCCAAAATTCCCTATCGTCAGCCTGGGTGCTTCTGCAGGCGGACTGGAAGCTTTTGAGTTGTTCTTCCAGCATATGCCGCCCGTAAACGGCATGGCCTTTGTGCTGGTATCTCATCTTGATCCCAGCCACGCCAGCATACTCACGGAAATTTTGCAGCGCAGCACAGCGATGCCGGTGTTTGAGGTGCAGGATCAGATGAAGGTTGAGCCTGATCATGTCTATGTCATCCCGCCAAATCGCGATATGGCGATTTTCCACGGGATATTACAACTTTTCGTACCGGATCAGCCACGCGGACAGCGTTTGCCGATCGACGCGTTTATGCGTTCTTTGGCCGAGGATCAGGGAAGTAACGCCATCGGCATCATCCTGTCCGGCACAGGCACCGATGGCACACTGGGATTGCGTGCGATATTGGGTGCTGGGGGGGTAACACTGGTGCAAGATCCTGAGAATGCGAAATACGCCGGCATGCCTGAAAGCGTAATCGACGCAGGTTATGCGACCAAGGTTTTAGCCGTGGATAAAATGCCTGAGGCCTTGATGCTGGGTTTGCACGCATTGAATAACCCACCTATTGCCGCTGCTGCGGTTGCCAGTAGTATGAACCGTATTCTGTTGCAATTGCGCAGCGTGACGGGCCACGATTTCTCGCTGTACAAAAAAAGTACTGTGGGGCGGCGGATCGAGCGACGCATGGCCATGCATGACATCAGCAGTCTGGAATTATACGCACGGTATTTAAAGGAGCATCCGGCTGAAGCGGGTAAGCTGTTTAAGGAATTGCTGATCAATGTGACTAATTTTTTCCGCGATCCGGAAGCATTTGATGCGCTCAAAAACGAAATTATCCCGCAGATATTGAAGGATAAGCCTGAAGATTATGTGGTGCGTGTCTGGGTGGCCGGTTGTGCTACCGGTGAAGAGGCGTATTCCATTGCCATTTTGCTTGCTGAATATATGGAAGCGCTACAGGTGAGTTTCAAGGTGCTGCTATTTGCCACTGATCTGGATGATGATGCCATCGCCATTGCGCGCGCCGGCTTTTATCCGCCGAATATTGCTCAGGATGTTTCTCAGGAAAGATTGCGCCGATATTTTGTCAAGGAGGATAGAGGCTATAGGGTGAAGAAGCATATCCGCGAGATGCTGGTATTTGCCATTCAGAACGTCATCAAGGACCCGCCATTTACCCGGCTGGACTTGCTCAGTTGTCGCAATTTGATGATCTATCTGGAACCCGAAGTACAGCACCGCCTGATTCCGGCTTTTCACTACGCTTTGAAAGCGGGCGGGGTATTGTTTCTGTCGCCTTCAGAGAGTATCGGCAGTTATCCGGAGTTGTTCTCGCCGATTAATCGCAAATACAAGCTGTACCGTGCCAGTGGCAGGCTGGCTTCGACCAATACGGTGATGACCGGCGGCCTAGTCTGGACGCGGCATAATAATGCAAAAGCAACGGAAGAAATGGAAATTAAACCGCGCGAAACCAATTTTTCCGAGCTGACGCGTCGCATGCTGTTGCAATCGTATGCGCCGGCCTCGGTGGTAACCGATGAGAAGGGCAATATTCTGTTTGTGCATGGTGATACGGGCCGTTATCTGCGCCCTGCACCCGGGCAGGCCACGCTCAATATTATTGAAATGGCGCGTGAAGGGCTGCAACTGCATTTGCGTAATGCGATTCACACCTTGTCGACCCAGCAGACGCATATTCTGAATTTGGAGGTGTCGGTCAAGAATAATGGTGAAATTTATCCTGTCAATTTAAGTGTCCGGCAAATGCCGGGTGCTGAAAATCAGCAAAAGCTGCTGCTGATCAGTTTTCAGGATGTGGTGCGCGCGCCTAAGTCCGATAAACTGCCGGGGCAGATGGAGGTAGCAAGAGTAGAGGAGTTGGAACGGGAGCTGGCTTATACCCGGGAAAATCTGCAAGCGACCATCGAGGAGCAGCAGGCGTCCAACGAGGAACTCAAATCTACCAATGAAGAATTACAGTCCACCAATGAAGAATTGCAATCCACCAATGAGGAACTGGAGACCTCCAAAGAGGAGCTGCAGTCGGTTAACGAAGAACTGATCACGGTGAATGCCGAATTGCAAGCCAAGATAGAACAGCTGGCCATGATGCAAAACGATATGAAAAATCTGCTCGACAACATTAATGTCGGCACCTTGTTTCTTGACTCAACCTTACGCATCAAACGCATCACGCGGGATGCGCTGAAACTCTACCGGCTGGTTGATACCGATGTCGGTCGCCCGATTTTCGATATCAAATCCAATATTGAAGGTGACGATTTGTTAAGCCATGCACGTCAAGTGCTCGAAACTCTGGTGCCTTTCGAACACGCGGTAAGCACGACGAATGGCGATTGTTATCTGGCGCGTATTCAACCTTACCGTACCCTGGATAATATAATCAATGGAGTCGTGATGACGTTTACTGATATCACGCAGCGCGTGGCGGCTGAAGCGCAGGAAGCGCGCGCGCGCGAGCTGGCCGAAGCGATCGTCAATACGGTTCGTCAACCGTTGCTGGTGCTAGATGGTGATTTGAGGGTGATTTCCGCTGGACAGGCTTTTTATCGCTACTTTCACACCACACCAGAGGATACTGTGGGTCATCTGGTTTACCAATTGGGCGATAATCAGTGGAATATTCCAGCATTGCGTGAACTGCTGGAAAATATTTTGCCGCAAAATCAGACAATGGAAGATTTTAGTGTGGAACAGAATTTTCCACTCATTGGTCAACGCAGGTTGCTGCTCAGCGCGCGTCGCATTAAGGATGGCCGCGGGCAAAGTGAATTGATTTTGCTGGTGTTGGAGGAAGCGTGAGCGATCAGCCCAATCTCGAACAATTAAGACATGCTGCCGAAGCGTCTCTGGCGAACAGGCCGGAGGTTAGCTCTGTGCATTCTAACCAGGAATTACTGCATGAGCTTCGGGTACATGCAATTGAGCTGGAAATGCAGAATGAAAATCTGCGTCAGGTGCAGTTTGAGCTGGAACGCTCACGCGCCCGCTACATGGATTTTTATGATTTTGCACCGGTAGGATATATAACTCTTAGCGAATCCGGTCAGATACTGGAAATCAATCTCACTGGCGCTGCGATGCTGGGCGTGCTGCGCAACAAACTGCTCTATCACAGGCTGACTCCTTTTGTTACGACGGAGTATCACGACCGCTGGCTGCGTCATTTTATGAGTGTGCTGACGAAAGACGAGCCGCTGAAGTGCGATCTGGCAATGGAACGTAGCGATGGCACACGTTTTTTTGCACGCCTGGATTGTTTGCGCATGAGCCGGGAAGAGCGGGATGTCGAGGTGCGCATCGTGATGACGGACATTACCGAACGGATTAAGAATGAGGAAGAAATTCGCAAGCTGGCATTTTACGATGCGCTGACGCAGTTGCCGAACAGGCGTCTGCTGAACGACAGGCTGGATCATGCGATGGCCGCTTCCAAGCGTAGTGCGCGTTATGGTGCACTGATGTTTGTCGATCTGGATAATTTTAAACCGCTGAATGATCAGTATGGTCACGATATGGGGGATTTGTTACTTGTGGAAGCGTCGCATCGTATTACACGCTGTTTGCGGGAAATGGATACGGTCGCACGTTTTGGCGGCGATGAGTTCGTGGTGTTGTTAGGCGAACTGGATGTCGATAAATCGGCCTCTGAGATTCAAGCCGGACTTGTCGCTGAAAAAATTCGCGGTTCACTGTCAGAAGTCTATATGTTGAAGCGGCATCATGAGCGTTCATTTGAACACCGGTGTACCTCAAGTATTGGTGTGGTGTTATTTATCAATCACGAAGAGCGCCCTGAAGATATTCTCAAATGGGCGGATATGGCGATGTATCGGGCCAAAAAGGGCGGACGCAATCGGGTGATTTTCTTTGAAAAATAACCTGACAGGATGCCGGATTCAAGATGCTGGCCGCAAGGGGCTTTCTCGCACAACGAAGGAGCTATACCCTGACTTGTTGCGTGAAGAATTCAGGTGCTTAAACCGTAAACAGAGGTGCGTGTGAGCAATCAGGAAAACCTGCTTCGTGCCGAAGCGGAAGCTAAACTCAGTGGCTTTAAACAGCCTAAGCCTGTGCGCTCAGCCGAAGTGCTGTTGCACGAACTTGAGGTATATCAGATCGAACTTGAGATGCAGAATGAGACACTGCGTCAGACTCAGCTTGCACTGGAGGAATCACGTGACCGCTATGCGGATCTTTACGATTTTGCACCTGTCGGTTACCTCACGCTGGATGCCAATAGCATGATTGCAGAAGCCAATCTGACCAGCGCCGATTTGCTCGGATTGACGCGTAAAGCGCTGTTGGGCGAACGTTTTTCGGGGTTTGTAGCCGTTGAAGATCGCGAAAGATGGTATCGTTTTTTTCTGGACATCAGTCGGGATGACAGCCTTCGTCGCTGCGAACTGAGTTTTATGCGTGCGGATCTTTCTGTTATTTTTGCTCAGCTTGAATGTATGCATAAAGTGACAGCTAAAGGTGAACTTACCATACGCATGGCGTTCATCGATATCACTGCACGTCGTAAGGCGGATCTGGCCTTGCGCGCAAGTGAAGCAAAACTGCGCGGATTCTATGAAGTTTCCCCGTTAGGTATCGTGTTGACTGATATGCAGGGCAGATATATCGAGTTTAACCGCACGTTTACGGATATTTGCGGTTATACGGAAGTGGAACTCGGAAAGCTGGATTGCCGGGCGCTTACGCCCAACGAATATGTAGTCGAAGAGGCGCAGCAACTCGACACTTTACAGCGTACCGGACGTTATGGTCCTTATGAAAAAGAATATATACGAAAAGACGGGAGACGAGTTCCGGTCAGGCTCCACGGGGTGCTCATCAAGCACTCAGACGCTCAGCAATACATCTGGTCCATGGTCGAAGATATTACAGTACAACAACGGGAACATGAGCAGATTGAGGCGGTAAACCATGAGTTGCGAGAATCGCGCCAGTTGCTGGAAACCATTGTCGAAAATATTCCTGTGATGATTTTTCTCAAACGAGCCAGCGACTTGCGTTTCAATCTGGTTAATCGTGCGGGAGAGCAGTTGCTGGGCTACCCGCGCAGTATGCTGCTGGGTAAGGGAGATGCTGACATGTGGCCCGCTCAGCAAGCTGAGCACTTTATCGCAGCAGACCGTCTGGCGCTGACCGTCAGCGACATAATGGAATTGCCTGAAGAGTGTATTACAGTGGCGAGCGGCGAAACACGTTATTTGCATACCTGGAAAATTGCCTTGCGCGACGAGACGGGTAGTGCCACTCATTTGCTGGGTATTTCGGTAGATATTACCGAGCGTAAACAGGCGGACAGGCTGTTGCGTGAATCCGAGAGCAAACTGAGCATCATTTTTGACGGGGCGCTGGATGGCATTGCACTACTGGATGCTGAGACCATGCGCTTCAATAGCGGCAATCCGGCACTTTGCAACATGCTGGGCTATCGACGGGAGGAATTTTCCGGGATGTCCGTTGCAGATATTCATAGACTGGCGGATTTGTCCTGGGTAAATGAAGATATTCAGAGACGTTTGCGCGGTGAAATTGATATTAACGTCGATATACCTGTTTTGCATCGTGATGGCTCGGTGTTCTATGTCGATATTAAGTCCACCTCGGTTGAGATAGGTGGCAAGGCTTATCTTCTGAGTATTTTTCGCGATGCCAGTCAGCGCAGGAAAGTTGAACAGGAGCTCAGGGAATATCAGCAGTTGCTGCGTGACCTGGCAGTCCAGGGCTCGGCCTCACGTGAAGCGGAACTTAAACATATCGCACGTGAAGTGCACGATGAACTGGGGCAGCTCTTGACCGCATTGCGCATGGATATTTCGCTGCTGCGTATTCAATTTGGCGCGCATGACCCGATCTTGATGCCAAAAATTCAGAACTTGTTGAGCTTGCTGGACAAAGCGATAGCTTGTGCGCGTGATGTTACGGCCAATCTGCATCCGCCTGTGATGGATATGGGTATTGTTGCGGCAGTTAGCTGGCTAAGTCAGGAATTTTCCAGTCGCATGGCTATTCCTTGTCTTTTTAGTTGCGGTGATGAACTCATTGAGCTGGACGATGCGCGTACCTTGACAATTTTTCGCATTGTGCAGGAATCACTGACCAATATTACCCGTTATGCACAGGCGTCTCATGTTGAAATTAGTCTGGTTAAGGGAGGCGAAGCGATTCGAGTGAAAATAACGGATGATGGTCAGGGGTTTGATAAGAACGTCCTGCCGCTAACCCAAACTTATGGTCTGTTGGGCATGAAGGAACGCGCGCTCGCATTAGACGGCAAGGTTGAAATTAGCAGTTCACCCGGTGCCGGTACAGTTGTTTTTGTTGAAATTCCATTGTTAGAAATACATCCAGGGAGAAGAGTAAATGATTAATTTGTTGATTGCCGATGATCACGCCATCGTGCGTGAAGGAATTAAAAAAATTATTGCACTGTCCAGTGATATTGTCGTATTGGCTGATGCCGTCGATGGTCCCGACGTCATGCAAAAGCTGTCAGATACGGGGAAATTTGATTTGTTGCTGCTGGATCTGACCATGCCCGGTGTGGTTGGCACCTCGTTGATCTCTCAGCTCAAAGTTGAGTTCCCGCATCTGCCTGTCCTCGTGTTCAGCATGCACAACGACGCACAGGTCGCGTCTCGCGCGATCAAGGCCGGCGCATCAGGATTTATTGCCAAGGACAGCGATCCGGAAGTGCTGCTGGACGCCATTCGCAGGGTCGCGGGAGGCGGTAAGTATATCGAGCAGTCACTGGCAGAACAACTCGCATTCGATGCCATGCTCCCCAGTCAACGGGCACCGCATGCGATGCTATCCAGTCGCGAATTCGAGGTATTCAGCTTGCTGGTGATGGGGAGGCGAGTTAATGATATTGCCGACCAGCTCAATATCAGTAACAAGACTGTCAGTACGCACAAGTTGAATTTAATGGTCAAAATGAAATTGAATAATACGGCTGATTTGATTCGCTATTCTGCCGATCATAATTTGTTTCTGGGCTGATACAAATGCGGATTGCGGAGAAATTCCGCAATCCTGAATCCGGCATTTTAACCCTTGCATCTTCCCCTCGTTTCTTGCTTCTATTTCTCTCTTTCTAAGTAATTTCCTAGTCTCCCTCTAACTCTTCGTAGAGAAAAATCAGCATTGACTGATGGTGCGAAAACTTAGAGTTGTGCATAATCATCTCCATTGAGAAGGTTGTGACTGACCATTGCCGGGGTGATCTAAAATGAAAGAAATACATAAAAGCAGTACGCTGCTGCATTGTTTTCGACTCATGCGAAATGCGAAAAACATGCGCGTTGAGCTGAATGAATATCGTTATTATCTTGAGAAAAATGTAGTGCGCAGAACTGAATATTTATCCCGGCGCATTGAGTTGCTTGAAGCCTGCAACGCAACTCTGTGCCAAAAACTGGCGTTGGCGAAGCACGAACCCGGTTCAGTCTGCGTGCAGGAAGAACATGAACTGACGCCAAAGTTGTATTTGCTGGGAAATGGCTGATGTCACCGAAGGAATTTTTTGTAAGCATCGCGTAGCGATACCTTGCCTCTTTCTCCCGCCGGGGGGCTAGGGAGAGAGAGGGGGAACAAGGTTGTGGTAAGTAAGTGGGTAGGCAATTTTTTTAATCGTAAGGGAGGCATGAAATGGCAACTGGTACCGTAAAGTGGTTTAATGATGAAAAAGGTTTTGGATTTATTTCACCTGATGAAGGGGGAGATGATCTGTTCGCACACTTTTCAGCGATCAATATTGATGGCTTTAAATCACTCAAGGAAGGTCAAAAGATCAGCTTTGAAATTGCACAAGGCCCTAAAGGCAGGCAAGCATCGAATATTCAAGTCGTGCGTTGACAATAGCCTAGCGTGTCTGAGTTGATGCGTTTGACCAGCAGGCTGCCGGACTTGATCTCGCGAAACAAGTCTGACAGACTGCTAGCCAAAGCAGGCATCATTGTAGTACCCTGCGCTTAACTTATGTGGCGAAGGACCTATATTGAAGCAATCATTGGATAATATTGTTGAAGTCAGCGATTTACATTTCTCCTATGGCAAGCGCCAGATTCTCAAAGGAATCAATCTTAATATTCCACGCGGTAAAGTAGTGGCGATACTTGGGGTCAGCGGGTGCGGCAAGAGTACCTTGTTGCATCATTTTGGCGGACAGCTGAAACCGGACAGTGGCAGCGTTAAGATCCTGGGTAAAATTATTCACAGTTTGAATACCGACGAGCTATACGCCATGCGCCGCGAAATGGGCATGATGTTTCAGGTAAGCGGCCTGTTCACCGATTTGTCGGTATATGACAATCTGGCTTTCCCGATGCGTGAACATACCGATATGTCTGAAGAAATGATCCGCGATCTGGTGCTGATGAAGTTACAGGCGGTCGGTTTACGCAATGCGTATGGCCTGATGCCAAAAGATCTGTCTGGTGGCATGGAGCGGCGTGTTGCCCTGGCACGCGCCATTGCGCTTGATCCCGCACTGATTATTTACGATGAGCCTTTTGCCGGACTGGATCCGATCTCGTTAAATATTATTGCTAATTTGATTCGAAAACTGAATGATGCGCTGGGTGTCTCATCTGTCGTAGTGACTTATGATATGTCCGAGTCACTAAAAATTGCTGATTATGTGTATTTTATCCATGAGGGGGTGGTGGTGGCAGAAGGTGATGCTGCCGACATGATCGCTTCCGAAGATCCTTTTGTACATCAGTTCATTCACGCCGAACCCGATGGGCCGGTAGCTTTTCAATATCCGGCCAGACCGTATACGGAAGATCTAATGTAACGAATAGTGGATAATTATCCATTATCCATTATCCATTATCCACTATCCAACTACCTGTTTTTCCTGTAATAATCGATCAGATTGGTGGTTGAATGATCGTGCTGGGCTTTGGCGGTATCTCCTTGCAATTCGGGCAGAATTTTGGCCGCCAGTTGTTTGCCCAGTTCCACGCCCCACTGGTCGAAGGAGTTGATGTTCCAGACGATACCCTGTACGAATACTTTTTGCTCATACAGCGCAATCAGCATGCCGAGCGTATGCGGATCAAGATGATCAAACAGCAGTGTGTTGGTCGGCTTGTTACCCGGAAAAACCTTGTGCGGCAATAAGGCTTCAAGTTGCGCATCATCCCTCCCTTGCAATTCTGCACGTGCCTCTTCGGCTGTTTTGCCTATCATCAGAGCTTCGCTCTGTGCAAAGCAATTGGCAAGCAGGATGGCATGATGTTCCCCGACGGGATTCCGGCTATGCAGTGGCGCTAGAAAATCTGCCGGAATCATGCGTGTGCCCTGATGGATCAACTGGTAAAAGGCATGCTGACCGTTGGTTCCGGGTTCTCCCCATACCACCATGCCGGTATCGTAATCGACAGGTATACCGCAGCGATCCACGCGCTTGCCGTTACTCTCCATATCCAGTTGTTGCAAATAAGCCGGGAAGCGGTGCAAATACTGATCATAGGGCAGTACAGTATTGGAGCCTGCGCCGAAAAAATTGCCATACCAGATGCCCAGCATGCCCATGATCACGGGTATGTTCTGATGTAGCGGTGCAGTGCGGAAATGTTCATCCATCTCATACGCGCCGGTTAGCAACGCTTCAAATTTATCCATGCCGATGTACAGCGCGATAGGCATGCCGATCGCGGACCATAGCGAATAACGCCCGCCTACCCAGTCCCAGAATTCAAATACGTTGTCGGGATTGATGCCAAAATCTGCAGTTGCCTTGAGATTAGTCGAGACGGCAGCGAAGTGTCTGGCAACGGCGGCTTCCTCACCCAGTTGAGCGATCAGCCAGGCGCGCGCGGTGCGTGCATTGGTAATGGTTTCCTGGGTCGTGAAGGTTTTTGAACTGACGATGAACAACGTGCTGGCGGCATTCAGTTGCTTCAGTGTTTCGGTCAGTTGCGTCGCGTCCACATTGGAGATGAAATGCACATGCAGTGCCGGTGTTGCGTAGGATTTAAGCGCTTCACAAACCATTAACGGGCCTAAATCAGAGCCGCCGATACCGATATTAACGATGTCGGTAATCTTGCTGCCCGTGTAACCCAAATATGCACCGCTGCGCACCTCGTCCGAAAAGGTTCGCATCAGTGCCAATACCCGCCTTACATCAGGCATGACGTCCGTGCCATTTACATATACAGGACGATCCGAGCGGTTGCGCAGGGCGGTATGCAGCACGGCGCGATTTTCGGTGTTGTTGAGCTTCTCGCCGGTGAACTGTCGTTCAATGTAAGCGCCAAGATCCGACTGTTCGGCTAAAGCGAACAGCAGTTGCATGGTCTCTTCTGTGACGCGGTTCTTTGAATAATCCAGCAGCAATGAGCCGAACTTAAGCGAAAATTTATTGAAACGTGTGGCATCATCGGAGAATAGCTGACGCATCTGTAGTGGTTCAATGGCGGCATAATGCACACTCAGTGCCTGCCATGCAGTGGATAAAGTAAGTTTTGACATGGTGATTATCTCAAATCAATTTCAACTGACGGATGCGATGTTAAAGAAGAAGGGTTTCGGCATGATTTCCCTCCCGTCATAGGGAGAGGGCTGTTTTACGCCTCGTGTACCAGAATCACGCCTGCCAGTGGGGGCAAAGAAATTTCAGCAGAGAAAGGTAGTCCCATCCAGGGAAATGCTTCTGCCTGTATCAGTCCCGCATTGCCCAGATTGCTGCCGGCGTAATAGGTGGAATCGCTGTTCATGGCTTCGCGATAGTTGCCTGGTGCTGGCAGGCCGATTCGATAGTGCTGACGCGGCAGAGGGGTCAAGTTAAGTGCCACTATGGCATTTGAACCGTCACGCGCGCAACGCTGGTAGGACAGCACGGATTTTTCAGCATCATTGCAGTCTATCCAGGAAAAACCGGCTGATTCAAAGTCCAATTCATACAGCGCAGGCAGGGTGCGATACAGTTCATTTAAATCATGGGTCAGATTTTGCATGCCGCGATGATATTCTTCACCCAATTGCCACCATTCCAGCTCCCATTTCGATTGCCATTCGCGTCCTTGCGCAATTTCATTGCCCATGAAGTTGAGCTTTTTGCCCGGACTGGTCATTTGATATATCAGTAACAGGCGCAGGTTGGCAAATTTCTGCCAGGCATCGCCCGGCATTTTGGAGAGTAGCGAACCTTTGCCATGCACCACTTCATCATGTGAAAATGGCATGATGAAGTTTTCACTATAGGCGTAGATCTGGCCGAAGGTGAGCTGGTTGTGATGGTAGCGGCGATGTACCGGTTCGTGTTCAAAGTAAGCCAGCGTGTCATTCATCCAGCCCATGTTCCACTTCATCGAGAAACCCAGTCCACCCAGATAAACCGGGCGTGAAACACCCGGCCAGGCGGTAGATTCTTCAGCCATGGTCAGCGCACCGGGAAAATCTTCGTGTACCATTATGTTCATTTCGCGCAGAAAATCGACAGCTTCCAGATTTTCACGACCGCCGTATTTGTTTGGTATCCATTCACCGGCACGGCGGGAATAGTCAAGATATAACATCGAGGCGACCGCGTCGACGCGCAGGCCGTCGAAATGAAACTCGGACATCCAGTAGTGGGCACTGGATAGCAAAAAGCTTTTAACTTCGTTGCGACCGAAGTTGAAAATATGCGTGCCCCAGTCCTGATGGAAGCCCAGGCGCGGATCTTCATGTTCAAACAGCGCCGTACCGTCAAAGCGCGCCAGTGCCCAGCTGTCCTGAGGGAAGTGGGCTGGCACCCAATCGAGGAAAACCCCGATATCGGCCTGATGGAAAGCATCGATCAGCTGACGCAATTCGTCCGGTGAGCCGAAGCGGCTGCTGGGTGCAAAATAACCGGTGCATTGATAGCCCCAGGATTCATCCAGCGGATGTTCAGTGACGGGCATGAATTCGACATGCGTATAGCCCATTCCTTTAACATAAGGAACCAGATCGCGGGCCAGTTCACTATAGCTGTAGAAGCGTCCGTCCGGATGGCATTTCCAGGAGCCCGGGTGAAGTTCATAGATGTTGACCGGGCTGTGCAACCAGTCCCACTGGCTGCGTTTTGCCAGCCATGCACTGTCGTTCCATTGGTGCTGTTGGGCTATTGCGGCAAGGGCTGCAGTGCCCGGACGTAATTCGTAGCCCTGTGCATAAGGGTCGGTCTTGGTCAGGATGTTGCCGGTCTCGCGATTGCGGATCTCGTAGCGATACAAGGCATGTTGTCTGATTTGGGGAATGAAAATCTCCCATACGCCGGAGGAGCCATGCAGGCGCATCGGATACATGCGTCCGTCCCAGTTGTTGAATTCACCGATCACACTGACGCGCTCAGCATTCGGTGCCCACACAGCAAAACGCACGCCTTGAACGCCGTCGATCTCGATTGCATGGGAACCTAACATGCGGTAGCTCTGATGCAGATTGCCTTCATTGAACAGATGTAAATCCTGTTCGGTCAGGTTCGCAGGAAACTGGTAGGGGTCGTATATGTTTCTGGACACTAAACCTTCGCTGACGTGAAGTTGATAGGGGCGCGCGGGTTCAGTGATGCCACGCCATTCGAACAGACCGTCCGGATGCGTTTTCTTGAATTCTTCGCTGTTTTGCAGCAGCGTAACTTGTGTTGCATGGGGTTCATAAAAGCGAATAACCCAAACATCGCCCTCACGATGGAGGCCAAGCAAGGCGAAAGGATCATGGAGTCTGGCTTGCAACAAAGATACGATTAACATATTCACTATATTTCCTCATTAGTTCTTGTGTCGTGCAGTAATTGTAAACGATAATGCCCCTGTCTATTGGGGTAAATGTGAGATAGGAGGAGGAAAAGATGAATGTTGAATTGGGTTATCTGACCAAGAAATACCATGTGGCAGTTGGCGATTCTGAACTACGTTTTGTTAGTCGTTTAACCAAAAATACCTACGCGATGGTGCTGGCCGGTGGCCGTGGCAGTCGCCTGCATGATTTGACCAACTGGCGTGCGAAACCTGCCGTCCCTTTTGGCGGTAAATTTCGCATCATCGATTTTGTGTTGTCAAACTGCGTTAACTCAGGAATACGCCGTATCGGCGTTGCAACACAATACAAATCCCACAGCCTGATTCAACATATTCAGCGCGGCTGGTCATTTTTGAATGGCCAATTTGGCGAATATCTGGATTTGCTGCCCGCGCAGCAACGCGTCAGCGAAGATCAATGGTATCGCGGTACAGCTGATGCCGTATTCCAGAATCTGGATATCATACGCGGCTCTAAGTGCGACTTTATCGTGGTACTGGCAGGCGATCATATTTACAAGATGGATTACGGTAAACTGCTGGCCTACCATGTGGAAAAAAAGGCTGACATGACGGTGGCTTGCCTTCAGGTTCCGATAGCAGAAGCATCTGCATTTGGTGTGATGGGCGTGAACGATGAGTCTCGCGTGGTTGAATTTGTCGAGAAGCCGGTGAATCCGCCTGCCATTCCCGGAAAACCTGAAAAATCGCTGGCCAGCATGGGCATCTATGTGTTCAATACGCAATTTTTGATTGAGCAGTTGATCAGGGATGCGGATAATCCAAACTCTACGCATGATTTTGGCAAGGATATGATTCCGCATATGGTGGAAAAATATCGTGTCTTCGCACAAGGCTTTGATCAAAGCTGTGTGGGAATGGAGGAGGGCAAGAAGCCGTATTGGCGCGATGTGGGTACTATTGATTCCTATTGGGAAGCCAGTATGGAAATGACCAAAGTGATCCCGGATCTGAATATGTATGATCAGGAATGGCCGATCTGGACCTATCAGGAACAATTGCCGCCAGCCAAATTTGTGTTTGATGAAGATGACCGCCGTGGTTATGCGGTTGATTCACTGGTGTCCGGCGGTTGCATCGTCAGCGGTTCTGTTGTCAAACGTTCGCTGCTGTTTTCTGATGTGCGCGTCAACAGCTATTCGTCCATTGAAGATTCGGTACTGTTGCCTAATGTGGATGTCGGCCGGCACGTGGTATTGAAACGTGTCATCGTTGATAAAAACTGCAAAATTCCGGATGGTATGGAAATCGGCATCAATATTGAAGCTGACCGTAAACGTTTTCATGTCAGCGAAAATGGCATCACGCTGGTTACGCCTGAAATGTTAGGCCAGATCGTACACAGTATTCGTTAATCATTTTATAACGGGCAGTTGCAGACGCAACGCCCGTCAGTTCAATTATCCCAACTGCTAAACGGCGGCAATTTTTGATGAAAAAATCTCTGGATTTAGTCTTTCTCTGGCATATGCATCAGCCGGATTATCGTGATTATGCAACCGGTGATTTCGTATTGCCCTGGGTTTATTTGCACGCCATCAAGGATTATACCGATATGGCCTATCACCTTGAACGTCACCCCGGGGTGCATGTGGTATTGAACTTCGTGCCGGTGCTGCTCGATCAACTGGAGGACTATACCGAGCAGTTTGCGACCGGCAAGATCCGTGACCCTTTGCTGCGTCTGTTGGTCCATGCTGATTCGTGCGAGTTATCTGAAGGTGATAGACAGTTAACGCTGGATGCCTGTTTTCGCAGTAGTCACACCAAGATGATTGCGCCTTATCCTGTTTACACGCGACTTTGGGATTTGTTTCAACTGTTGCGGGCTGAGGGCGATGCTGCATTGACTTATTTGTCAGGACAGTACATGGCTGATTTGCTTGTCTGGTATCACCTGGCCTGGTGCGGGGAGAGTGTACGTCGCGAGAACGAGCTGGTGGCGAGTCTGATGACCAAGGCTGAGGGCTTTAATTTTGCGGACAGGAAGCAGTTATTTGATCTGATTGGTGAGTTGACCAGCGGGATTATTCCACGCTATCGCAAACTCGCCGAATCAGGGCAAATCGAAATTTCAGCCACACCGCATTATCATCCGCTAGCGCCGCTGTTGATTGATTTTAACAGCACAAAAGAAGCAATGCCGGACGCCCCTTTGCCCAAAGCGCTGCATTACCCGAAGGGGCGGTTGCGGGTATCCCGGCATATTCAACTGGCAAAGCAAAGTCACAAGGCCCGTTTTGGCGCTGAACCTGTCGGTATGTGGCCGGCTGAAGGCGCAATTTCGGTGGAAACACTGGAAATATTTGCGGAGCAAGGTTGTGCCTGGGCTGCCAGCGGTGAAGGCGTTCTGACCAACAGTATACACAGCTCCAATCAGCAGGTGACAGACCGTAGCGAATACTTGTATCGTCCGTACCGGCTTGAAAAAGGTGCCGACGGCCTGCAATGCTTTTTCCGCGACGATCATCTGTCCGATTTAATCGGCTTTGAATATTCACGCTGGCATGGTAAAGATGCGGCCAATCATTTTATTGAGCAGTTGCTTGATATTTCTGAAAAATCCGAAGAGACGCCGGTGGTCAGTGTGATACTGGATGGAGAAAATGCCTGGGAATACTATCCCTATAACGGTTTTTATTTCCTGGATGAGTTATATGCACAGCTGGAAGTGCGTGCCGAGATTCGTACCACTACTTACGCCGACTTTATCAAGTCTACCCGCCCGGATATCGCCCGCACCGGAAGCCTGGCGACGATTTCTGCCGGTAGCTGGGTGTATGGCAGTTTCTCGACCTGGATAGGCAGTGAAGACAAAAATCGCGCCTGGGATTTGCTGTGCGCCGCCAAGCAAAGTTATGACATGGTATTGTCCAGCGGAAGACTGAGTCAATCTGAGCGGGATGCTGCCGATAAACAGCTTTGTTCTTGCGAAAGTTCAGATTGGTTCTGGTGGTTTGGTGATTATAATCCGGCTAATTCAGTTGCCAGTTTTGATCGTTTGTACCGGCACAATTTGACTGAGTTGTACCGTTTGCTGAAATTATCAGCGCCGCTCAGTTTGGCTGACCCGGTCAGTCGTGGTTCACTCGGGCCTACCGGCGTCGAAGGTGCAATGCGCCGCGCAACTGCAGAAAAAAGCTAGGAATTTTCCAGGTGAAGCTTCATGCGGGGATACTGCTTTGGCGCAATCACTCGCAAATTCACCAGCTGCGCGGAAAGTTAATCGAAAAATTTTAGCCAGTACCCCGGCGGTAAATTGGGTTGCCGGTTTTTTCCTGCTCTGTGTGTTTGCAAGTTGATGTTTACTGAACCTTTTCCTTGTTTAGCTTGTGGCAGATTCTTGTTCGCGGATTAAACAATAATATAAGCAAATTATTATGATACATGATCGTGCCAGCGGTATTTTGCTACACCCCACCTCCTTGCCCGGTGCCTTTGGCGCAGGGGATTTCGGGGTTAACGCCTATTTGTTTATAGACTGGTTGGCGGATGCCGGACAAACCTGGTGGCAGATGTTACCACTGGGTGAAATAGGCCCCGGCAATTCACCCTATATGAGCAGTTCGGCTTTTGCCGGGAATGTCTTGCTGATAGATTTGGCTGAGTTGGCAGGGCAAGGCTGGCTGACACAGGAGGATTTGATCCCTGATGCGGCCTTTAGTAACCAGCGGGTTGATTTCGCCTTACAAGCCCCGTTCAGGCTGGAACGCTTGCGTCGTGCCGCGCGTCATTTTTTCGCCTCCGGCAAGCAGCAGGATATTTATGCTGATTTTTGTCTGGTCGAATGTGAGTGGCTGGAAGATTATGCGCACTTCATGACAATTTCTGAACAACAGCAAGGCCGGAGTTGGCATTCGTGGCCGCAGGCCTTGGCCCGTCGGGAGGTGCAGGCCTTGATTGAACTGGAGGCGGAATGTTCAATTGAAGTCAATTTCTGGAAATTTTGCCAATGGTGTTTTTCGCGTCAATGGGCGAAACTTAAAAAATACGCGAATCAACGCGGTATCAGGCTGATAGGCGATGTACCGATCTTTGTCGCGTTGCAAAGCGCTGACGTGTGGGCGCACCCTGAATTATTTGAACTGGATGAAACCGGTAATCCGTCCGTCGTTGCCGGTGTGCCGCCGGATTATTTCAGCGAAACCGGGCAGTTGTGGGGTAATCCGCATTATCGCTGGGATGTTCATGAAGCAACAGGCTATGCCTGGTGGTTAAAACGTATGCATTATGCCCTGAGCAATTTTGATCAGGTGCGTATAGATCATTTCAGGGGGTTCGCCGCTTACTGGGAAGTTCCGGCCAGCGAGACGACGGCCATTAATGGGCGGTGGATGCCGGGTCCGGGTGAAAAACTTTTTGCAGCCATTGCCCGTGTATTTCCCGATTTACCGGTTATTGCTGAAGATCTGGGTGTTATTACACCGGATGTGGTTGCCCTCAGGGATCAGTTCGGTCTGCCGGGAATGCGAATCTTGCAATTTGCCTTTGCTGAAGATATGACGAATTATTTTTTACCGCATAATTATATTGCCAATGTGGTGGCCTATACCGGAACTCACGACAATGATACGCTGATAGGCTGGTGGAATAGCGCACCGGAAAAGGTAAAATTATTTGTCCGTGAATATCTGAAAAGTGATCAGATTGACGTGCCCTGGGACCTGATCAGTTTGCTGTCCGCCTCGGTTGCCAATACGGTCATTTATCCTATGCAGGATGTGCTTTGTCTGGATGGCAATCACCGGATGAATTATCCGGGCAGGATGGACGGGAGCTGGGAGTGGCGTTTCAGTTGGGAGCAAATAAAGCCGTGGCAAACGCTCAAGCTGGCTGAAATTACAGCAGAGAATCAGCGCAACGGCACAAAAGCGTAAAAAGACTGCTGTACCGACCCGCAACAGGGGTCGGTGAGCGGAATTACTTGCCGTTAACGGCTGCTTTAAGCGTGGCACCTGGCTTGAACGCAGGTACTTTGGATGCCGCAATATTCAATTCTGCACCGGTTTTAGGGTTGCGACCGATACGGGCAGTGCGTTCACGTACTTCAAATGTACCAAAACCCACTAAAGCAATGCTGTCGCCTTTAGACAATGTTTCACTAATAACTTCGATCAGCGCGGCAATGTTTTGCTCTGCGGCTATTTTTGTGCTGCCTGTTTTAGCGGCCAGTGCATCAATCAATTCTTTTCTGTTCATGTTAATCCCTTTGGTAAGTATTCGTTAATAATGGAGCTTGCGCTGCTAGGGGCAAAGTCTACCACTCTACGGCAGTAAACAGAACCACTCTGCGTGAATCTACCAAGTTATTCCCCGTTTTTTTAGTATTTTGTGTCGTTTGTAACAGCAGACCTCAAGCGCTGGCCGCTTTATGCCGCTTAAATGCTGAAGTGCTCTGCACGTTTTAGTAAATAACGGATATGCGCCGGTAAAGAAAGTCAGTCTGATTGCAAGCCGGCAAACATCACGGCCTTCGGGTATGTTGCGAAGGGATGATAAGCTGGCTGATTGTCTGGCGGATTTCAAGCTTTAATCTCACCCGAGGTCTGTATTTACGCCTGAACCGGCTCACATGTTGTGATCCAGGCTGCAAACCACTCGGTCAAAGCACGGATTTCGCCTAGGCCACCGAGTTGTTGATTTATGGCGTCGTGATTGCCCCAGACCACGTCGGGCAAACTGCCGGCTGCCACCTGCGATTCAATCTCGTGGCAATAAAGCCCTTTGTCGCGCTGCACATAAAAGCCGTAGGTGCGGCACGCCACCGGGCGCTGAAGGTAGACAGGGCAGCTGCCGGTAGTCAGCTCCAGCACGGGACAAGTGACAGGGCGCGCCGGGTTGCGGCCCAAGGCGGCTATGTTGCTGCCGATTTCCTCAAGTCGCTGCTGCGGCAGCATTGTCAAACCCTCCCGCAGCAAGTTCCATTCTGGCAGAGTGAGCTGAGGGATATCGGCCAGCTGCCGGCAACAATGATCGCATCCCTTGCCGCACAGCCAATCGGCCCGATCTGCCCGAATGGTTTGTACGCGCCTGTCAATATCGGCATGGAGTTGGGCTAATATGGTCATATTTGTATTTTGAGTGGGGGCGGCTTGACTTTAGCACGTGAAGCATAAGCTTTTATGTATTTTTATGCCTGAAGACTGAAGCCTGCACGGATTCTCGTTTTAGCAGGAAAGCGCTGATTTGGAAAACGCCTGCTAAGGACACTATCTTCCTGAGCGCAATTTATGCCCGGGTATTTTCAGTAAGCTGCGTAATAATATATGCCTTGACAATTTTTGCCTAGGCAGATAAATTGCGGAAAATCCTTAAGAGGTGTGCGATGGATGAATTTTACAGTGAAGAAACTTATACCCCCTCCGAGTCGGTAGGTTATCTGATGCGTGGAGCCTGGCAAGCGCTGTTTAAGAATATTGACAGCGAAATGCAAACACTGGATCTGACCGGTATGCAGTGGGGGCCTTTGTTGTTGATCGCAAAAGGCGCATGCAATACGGTAGCCGGATGCGCGCGCGCGAGCTACAGTGATTGCGGTGCGATGACGCGCATGCTCGACAGGCTGGAAGGAAAAGGGCTTGTATGCCGGGTACGCAGTCAGGAGGACCGGCGGGTGGTGCATGTGGAATTAACGGCAGCCGGACAGGAAATTACCAAACAAATTCCGGCACATCTGGTGGGCGTGCTGAATCAACATTTGCAAGGATTTAGCGTGGCAGAGTTTGAACTATTCAAAAATATGCTTAAGCGTTTTACCGAAAACGGTCTGCAGGAGATGAAATGAGTGCTGCAAAATTTAAAGGGGCTATATTAGGCGCGATGCTGCTGTCGGGTTGTGCCAGTCATGCTGATATTAAGCCCGGCTCACTCATGCTCGTGCCAAAAACGCTCAAGGCGGCGGTTGATGTTTTTCCGCAGCAGCACTGGTGGAGCGGGTTTGCTGATGTTCAGCTGGATAAATTGATTGAACAGGCGCTTGCTCGTAATTACAGTCTGAAAGTGGTGCAAACCCGGATAGCAGGCGCACAGGCACTGCAAGCAGCGGTGGACAGCACGCGTTATCCTCAAGTCAATGCCGGCGTGCAATCGACGCGTGAGCATCTGAGCGCAAACAGCATTTATCCTCCGCCACTGGGTGGCAGTACGGTAACGATGAGTTCGACCAGTATTGCCGCAGGTTGGCAGATTGACTGGTTTGGCCGGCAACGGGCAGCGCTTGATGCGGCAATCGGGCAGGTGCGCGCAGACGAGGCGGATATTCAAGCGGCAAAGGTGGTGCTGGCGGGCACTGTCGCGACGCAATATTTCGCTCTGGCCCGCCTGCAGGAACAGCAGCAGATTAAGCAGCAATTGTTGCAGTTAAGCTTGCATCGTGCAGAACTGACAAGGCAGCGTGTGGCGGCCGGGCTCGACAATACGCTACTGGAAAGACAAACGGAGGCGGAGCCGCTTAAGGTGCGCCGTGAACTGGCGGCTCTGATTGAACAGGTTGATATGGCCCGACATGCCCTGGCCGTGCTGACAGGTGCGGAACCTTCAGAAACTGAACAGCTGATAGCGCATCTGCCGGAACAAAGCCAATTTAATCTGCCGGATAATTTGCCGGCGGGATTGCTCGGACACCGTGCGGATGTGGTGGCTGCGCGCTGGCGGGTGGAGGGGCAGTTGCAAGAGGTCAAGGCGGCGCGTGCGGATTTTTACCCGAATATTAACCTGACAGCCTTTGCCGGTTTCGAGTCTATCGGTCTGGCGCAATGGCTGAAGATGGATAGCCGGACATTGGGTGCCGGACCTGCGCTGAGTTTGCCGGTTTTTGATGCGGGAAGGTTGCGTGCCCGGTTGCAGGGGCAGTCCGCTCAGGCGGATGCGGCCATTGAAAGCTACAATGTAACCGTGTTGAATGCCTTGCAGCAAGTGGCGGATCAACTGTCTTCAAAGCGGGCGTTGCAGACGCAATTGCAGCAACAGCAGCAGGTGGTCAAGCAATTAAATGGCGCTTTTGAACTGGCAAAACAGCGCTATCAGGCGGGCATCAGTAATTATTTCGGCGTGCTGGCGGTAAATGATGCGCTGCTGCAGCAACAGGCGGTGAGGACCGATTTACAGGCACGGGTATTTGATGTGGATGTCGGGCTGATGTTGGCATTGGGTGGCGGTTATACCGCGCCTGTTATGATTAAAGGATAATAAAATGAGTGAACAAGCGCAGGCACAACGTAAAAAATGGTTGCTGAGACTGACAATTTTCTTTGTTGTAACCGCTATCGGCTATGCGCTGTATTGGTACATGCACAGCCGGCATTATGAATATAGCGATGATGCTTATGTGGCTGGTAATATCGTGCAGATTACGCCGCAAGTTGCCGGTACGGCGGTGGCGATTGCGGTGAATGAAACCGATTTTGTGCGCGCGGGTGAAGTGCTGGTGACGCTGGACAGCAGCAATGCCCAAGTGGCCTTGCAGGAGGCTGAGTCACAGCTGGCACAAACCGTGCGCGAGGTGCATACGCTGTATACGGCGAATGCCGGTCTGGCGGCAAGTCTTGTACAGCATCATGCGGAACTGGATCAGGCGCATATTGATTTGCGTAATGCTAAAACCGATTTTGCGCGTCGCCAGCCTTTGATAGCGACCGGTGCCGTGTCGCAGGAAGATTTGCAGCATGCGCAAACCGCGCTTGAAGTCGCCGGCAGTCATGTTGCGGCGCTGAACGCAGCCCTGGATACTGCACAGCAGCAATTGCAGGGCAGTCAGGCGCTAACCGGCGGGATCAGTGTGCGCAATCATCCGCGGGTGCTGGCTGCTGCGGCAAGGCTCAAACTGGCCTACCTTGATTTGCATCGCAATGCGGTACAGGCGCCTGTTGATGGTTATGTAGGTCGTCGCGCCGTGCAGTTGGGGCAGCGTGTGGCGGTCGGTATGCCGATGATGACCATCATTCCGCTGAAACAGATTTGGGTGGAGGCCAATTACAAGGAAGCTCAATTGCGCAATATCAGAATAGGGCAGCCGGTCGCGCTGATCGCGGATATTTATGGCAATAAAGTAGAATATCATGGCCGTGTTTCAGGCGTGGCTTCGGGGACGGGGGCCGCTTTTGCGCTGTTGCCGGCACAGAATGCAACCGGCAACTGGATCAAGGTGGTGCAGCGCGTACCGGTCCGGATTGCGCTCGATCCCAATGAGGTGGCAGCGCATCCCTTGCGTGTGGGTATGTCGATGGAAGCAACAGTGGATTTATCTGATGCAACTGGTGCCGTGCTGTCCGATGCCTCAACCCCGCGCACTGCTTCAAACACCCGGGTTTACAGTGGTGCTGAACAGGCGGCAGATGTCTTGATAGGCAAGATTATATTCAGTAATCTGGGAAATAATGGCTAATCCCGCCGCAGCCCCCGCTGCCATGCCACCTATGCGTGGCGCCATGTTGGTCGTTGCCAGCATGGCACTTGCGCTGGCGACATTCATGAACGTACTGGATGTATCAATTGCCAACGTCTCAATCCCGGCTATGTCCGGTGATCTGGGGGTGAGCATCAGCCAAGGCACCTGGGTTATCACCTCTTTTGCCGTGGCCAACGCGATTGCGGTGCCGCTGACTGGATTCCTGACGCAGCGGTTTGGTGCGGTGCGGGTATTCATATCCAGCATTCTGTTATTTGTCATCGCCTCTTTTTTGTGCGGGATGTCTACCAGCCTCGGTATGCTGATTTTTTTCCGCGTGATACAAGGCGCAGTGGCAGGACCGATGATTCCGTTGTCGCAGTCTTTGCTGTTGTCCAGTTATCCCAAGGCTAAAGCAGGACTTGCGCTGACCATCTGGTCCATGACCACACTGGTAGCGCCTGTGGCAGGCCCTTTGCTGGGTGGCTGGATTACCGATAATATTTCCTGGCCGTGGATCTTCTATATTAATATTCCCATAGGTCTTCTGGCAGCAGGGGTCACCTGGGCGTTGTACCGCAAACGGGAGACGCCGACGCGTCAGGTGCCGATCGACTACATCGGGCTGGCGCTGCTGATCGTCTGGGTAGGGGCGCTGCAAATCATGCTGGATAAGGGCAACGAACTGGACTGGTTTAACTCCACCCAGATCATCACCCTGGCGATTATTTCGCTCGTGACTTTCTGCTTTTTTCTGGTATGGGAGCTAACCGATGTGCATCCGGTGGTTGATCTCAGTTTGTTCAGGAAGCGCAATTTCTGGTCGGGCACCTTATCGCTGTCAGTGGGTTACGGGATATTTTTTGGTAATGTTGTGCTGCTGCCGCAGTGGTTGCAACAGGATATGGGCTATACCGCGACGCTGGCAGGTGCCGTGCTGGCGCCGGTGGGGCTGCTGGCTATCCTGTTGTCGCCGCTGGTGGGTAAAAATATCGCCAAAGTTGATCCGCGTCTGTTTGCCACACTGGCCTTTGGGGTGTTCGCTTTGATCTTGTGGATGCGTTCTCAATTCACCACGCAGGCGGATTTTGTCACCATTATGATTCCGTCCTTGATTCAGGGAATTGCGATGGCGGCATTCTTTGTGCCATTAATGACTTTGATTTTTGCAGGACTCACCCCGGATAAGATTCCGGCGGCATCCGGCTTGTCGAATTTCGTGCGTATCATGGCAGGCGGTTTCGGCGCGTCGATATATACCAGCAACTGGGAGAATCGAAGTGTCGTGCATCATGCTGTGCTGACCGAACATATTAACTTTGCCAATCAGGTGAGCGATGCTGTGCTCAACATGCTGACTAAGATGGGCATGACTCAGCAGCAGGCGCTGAGCTTCGTTAATAATCTGATCAATCAGCAGGCGGCGACACTGGCGGCAAATGATCTTACCTGGCTGTCAGCGCTGTTGTTTATCGCGTTAACAGGATTTATCTGGCTGATTCATCCGCCTAAAACGAGAAGCGCCGCCACCGCTGACGCCGGCGCACATTGACGGGCTGGCATCTTGAGGTAGAATGGACGCTGAAATGACCACTCCTTCCGAAAAATGACAACTTCCCGTTTTGCTGCCTTGCAATGGTCGCTGTTGATTGCAATGGCGCTGCTGTTGTTGTATTTGCTCAGTCCTATTCTGACGCCTTTTGTGGCCGCAGCGATTCTGGCCTATATCTGTAATCCGCTGGTGCGGCGTCTGTGTGCACTGAAAATGCCGCGTACCCTGGCGGTGGTGCTGGTAATGCTGGTAATGCTGCTGCTTTTTGCAGGATTGCTGCTGATTATGCTGCCGCTGCTGGAAAAGGAAGTTGCACTTTTTATCGTGCGCCTGCCCGATATTGTCGAAACCGTGCATGTCAAACTGTTGCCAAAGTTGCAGGTCTGGTTTAGCGCTGATTTGCAATGGGACAGTACCGCGCTGAAAGATTTTTTGATGAGTCACTGGCAAAGTGCAGGCGGGGTTGCCAAAGAATTGCTGCCCTGGCTATCCAGCAGTGGCGGCAAAATTCTGGAGGTACTGATCAGTTTGTTGCTGACGCCGGTTGCAATGTTCTATCTGATGCGCGACGGAGAGATCATCGCCGCAAAACTCGATACGCTGATCCCCCGTTACTGGCATGCCAAGGTTCGCGAAATAAGCGATGAAGTCGATCGCGTGCTGGCCGAATTTTTGCGCGGACAGATTTCTGTGATGTTGCTGATGAGTGTATTTTACAGCGTCGCCTTGTGGCTGACAGGTCTGGAGTTTGCGCTGCCGATTGGCATTGTCGCCGGGATGCTGGTATTTATACCTTACCTTGGCATGATTACCGGCCTGCTGCTGGCGACGCTCGCGGCCGTCATGCAATTCACTGATTTTGCCAACATCCTGTGGGTCTGGGCGGTTTTCGGTGCAGGGCAGTTGCTCGAAGGCACCCTGGTTACCCCCTGGCTGGTGGGTGAACGCATCGGTTTACATCCGCTGGCCGTGATTTTTTCCTTGCTGGCCTTTGGCCAATTGTTCGGATTTTTTGGTGTACTGCTGGCCTTGCCGATGTCCGCGATTCTGCTGGTCGCGCTGCGTCACGGCAGTATCTGGTATTTATCCAGCCGGATGTATTCCAGTCCATGAAACAATTGTTGCTTGATATCAGCCCGAATTGGTGGCCTACCTTCGATAATTTCGTGGCGGGTGGTAATTGTGAACTGCTTTATGCCTTGCATCAGGCCTTGTCAGGTGAAAGCCGCGACCGGGCAATTTATCTGTGGGGGGCAACAGGCAGCGGCAAGAGTCATTTGCTGCAAGCCGCAGTGAGCACGGCTCAAAATACACAGTGCAGTGCCATCTATGTGCGGGGTGTCGTACCCGATGCACATGAAGTTGTGGCACTGGATGATGTTGATACGCTCGACGATGCAGCACAGATAGCCCTGTTTAACTTGTATAACGAAATGCGCGACAGCGGCAGTATGTTGCTGGTGAGCGGCAGTTGTTCACCGCTGCATTTGAACTTGCGTCCGGATTTGCGCACCCGCCTGGGATGGGGACTGGTGTATCAGGTGCAGGGATTGAGTGATGCCGAAAAGGCACAGGCGTTGATACAATATGCGGGGGGCAGGGGGTTTTCTCTGGCACCTGAAATCATACATTATCTGTTGCGTCACGGGCGGCGGGATTTGCCCGGTTTATTGCTGGTGCTGGATGCGCTGGATACACATTCGCTGCGCGTGCATCGTGCGCCTTCTATTCCCATGCTGAAAGAAGTTATCTTTAATCAATTAGATTTCCGTTTGAACGGAAAAGACGAAATAAAATGAATCTTACCTTATTTGATCTGGACAATACCCTGCTTAACGGCGACAGCGATTTCGAATGGTCGCAATTTTTAATCCGCATAGGCATCCTCGAGCGTGAATTGTTTGAGTTGAAGAATCAGACTTTTTACGATCAGTACAAGGCCGGTACGCTGGATATTCAGGAGTTTCTGGATTTTCAGTTAAAACCTCTGTCACGTCATTCCCGCAAGACGCTGGATGTCTGGCATCAGCAATTTATGGCGGAAAATATTTTGCCGATAATCACTCCATCGGCGCGTGACCTGGTAGGGCAGCATCTGGCGGCAGGTGATGTATGCGTCATTATCACGGCGACCAACAGTTTTGTAACTTATCCCATTGCCCGTGAATTTGGTATCGAGCACCTGATTGCCACCGAGCCTGAACACTTGTGCGGGGAATTTACCGGGCGTGTTGCTGATGTGCCGTGTTTTAGGGAGGGGAAAATCACGCGACTCAACAACTGGCTGGCCGCGCGCAACTGGACGCTGGAGAGTTTTGCACAGAGTACTTTTTACAGCGATTCGTTAAATGATTT
>Ga0316218_1000313_pt1 | contig 72020 bp, 59 predicted proteins | sample TBH18003metaG_FD_203634 | JGI IMG/M metagenome (GOLD analysis project Ga0316218, IMG submission 203634) | Freshwater microbial communities from Trout Bog Lake, Wisconsin, USA - TBH18003 | ecosystem: Environmental > Aquatic > Freshwater > Lake > Hypolimnion/Profundal zone | place: USA: Wisconsin... | reverse complement strand
GCATGTTCGAAGAAATTAAGCTATAAACTTATTGGGACCGGGCTTACGATTGCTGTAATCTCCCTGACCGTGTGGCAGCAGAAGAAAGCGACCCTGCAATACACGAACACAGATGTATTCTCAGGCTTTGCGGGCTGGCAGATAGCCAATAACGCATTGTATTGTTATCCTTACATTTCGCTGCAACAGGAAGACCTGCCTAACCGGGAAATGCAGATCGTAGACTTTTCTGTGAGAAAGTATTTAGATTCTGTGAAGAAGGGCGATGGCGTGGGGTATGTGTACCTATGGGATGTGCGATCTCCGCTTAAAAAGTACCTGAACCTATGCTCTAACCGTAATCATACCGATTACCTTATTAGCTGGTTCAACGCATCGGTAACACTCAATGATTATGGGTGGTATATAGTGCAGCATTATCCCGGCACTTTTGTCCGACACTTTATACTTCCCAACTGTACTAATTATTTTTACCCGGCCACAGAAGTGCTGGGCAATTACGATTATACGAATATAAAGATACCTGCCGAAACAATGGCCTGGTTTGGCTTTGGGTCTGAACATCTTGATTGCACTTATCCTGTATTGCAGAGTACAGTCATTAGCGAATACCCTGCATTGTCTCTTTTGCTGAACCTGCTGAATATTGCGGCCATCCTGTTTTTCCTTGTGCGTGTAGTACCGGTATGGAAGAGTGTATCACAGGAAGATAAGGGCTTGTTAGTGGTATGGGGACTGTTCTTTACCGGGTATATGGCATTCAGTATTTTTGCATCGGCTGTGAACCTGCGCTTTTTAGATTATCTGTTTGTTATGGGTTACATCATGCCGTTTGTTTTGTTTGCAAAAGCACGGAAGATGCGTGTAAAGCCCGCGCAGCGATAAACGATATTGGCTTTAAATCTCTATTTTTGAGCGAGAAGAAATTGAGTACTGCGCTTATATGGCGAATAAAGAAAACAATATCGAACTAACCAACGAGGCAGCCAGGGCAGATAAAGCGGTGCTGCGGGCGCAATTGCTGAAATGGGCGCCATACATCATATTGCTTTTTACAGCGCTGTTGTACTGCAAAGCTATATTTAATGAGTTGCTGGCATTCGACGATTCTACCTTCATTTATGACAATGCACTGGTGAAGGACGGTAACTTCCTTAAAATATTCACCACCTTTGCCGATGGCAAGTACCAGCCGCTGACCACGCTTTCTTTCGCGCTGGAGTACAAGCTATTCGGGTTTAACCCCATGCCGTTCCACATTACCAATATTCTATTGCATCTATGCAGTACGTTGCTTGTCTTTAAGATAACAGAGCGCCTGAGTAGCAGCAGGACAACTGCGGTAGTTGTGTCGCTGTTATTTGCCATACACCCCATGCACGTAGAGGAAGTGGCATGGGCATCAGAGCGGAAGGATATGCTATATGCGTTCTTCTACCTGCTATCTGTTCTCTGCTACCTGCGGTATACAGATGGCGGGTTCAAATTTAAGTATTACATAGCCACAGCAGGGTGTTTTCTGCTGGCAGTTTTTTCAAAAACAGAGGCGGTAACGCTGCCCCTGCTTTTGGTAGTGATAGATGTGTACAAGGGCAGGAAGATAGCGGGAAAAGCTTTATGGGAGAAGCTGCCTCTGCTTGCATTCTCTGTGTTCATTTTTATACTGGGCATGCTGTCGCGTGGCGGTGATGGTGCAATAGAACAGATCACACCGGCATCTTATGGTTTTATCAACCGGGCATTTCTCTTCACCACTATACCGGCCTTTTATATCGTCAAACTAATAGCGCCGGTTCATTTATCGGCCATGCACTACTACCCGGATATGCACAATGGCTTGCTGCCGTGGGCGTATTATGCTTCGCTGCCCTTTATGGTATTTATGGGCTGGGGTGTATTCAAGCGTAGTGTGCTTAGAAAGGAATTATTGTTTGGCGCGGCATTTTTTGTCGTTACTATATGCGTGATGCCACAGCTCATTTCTGTGGGTCCGGCGCTTACCCCGGAGCGGTATAGCTATATCCCCTACATCGGGCTGTTTTATATTATAGGACAATGGATGGCAAAGGTGGCTTTGCCGAGGTGGCAGGCGGTTGCTGTTGCTGTTTTTTCGGTTTTCGTGAGCATATTTTGTTTGTTCAGCTGGCTGCGAATAGATGTGTGGAAGAACAGCATGAACATATTTACTGACGTGATAGAAAAAAATGCTGATGTGGCCGACTGCTCTTACTTCTACTGGCTGCGGGGCAATGTAAAAGTGGCCGATAACGACCTGCGCGGCGCAATAGAGGATTATGATACGGCTATACAGCAGCACCCCCGCTATATAGAGGCATATGGCAACAGGGCCACAGCCAGCTTCCAGGGCGAGGATATGCCTGCCGCACTGGCCGATTATAACGAGGCGCTCCGCCTAAGCCCCAACCACGCACAATATTATTACAACCGCGCAGCCACTAAGGCCAGCATGAACGACCTGTCGGGCGCACTGGCTGATTACAATAAATTCCTGGAATACAGGCCGGAGGATAATGCCGCCTATACCGACAGGGGCATGGTTCGACTGGGGCTTACTGATACAGCCGGAGCCTGCCAGGACTGGCATAAAGCAGCCTCACTGGGTAACGAGAAAGCGCAGGAACTGGTGCAACAGGTATGCCGGTGAGCATACTTGATAAATAATTTTATAAATGTTTATTCTTCATTTAGCACCTCCCCGAAATTTTCTTACTTTTACCGCATGTTAGCAACACTCGAACAGGCCACGAAACTGGGCCTTCGCGAAGAAGAATTTGAAAAAATAAAGCAGGTACTGTGCCGTACGCCCAATTTTACTGAAGTAGCCATGTACTCCGTGATGTGGAGTGAGCATTGCAGCTACAAAAATTCCATAACCTGGCTGAAGACCCTGCCCCGCGATGGCGCAAGGCTGCTGGTGAAGGCAGGCGAAGAAAATGCCGGCCTGGTAGATATAGGTGATGGCTGGGGCTGTGTGTTCAAGATAGAGTCGCACAACCACCCATCTGCCATTGAGCCTTTCCAGGGTGCGGCTACGGGCGTGGGCGGCATACACCGTGATATTTTTACTATGGGCGCAAGGCCGATAGCTTCGCTCAACTCACTTCGCTTCGGCAAGGTGGATAATCCTAAAACAAAGTGGCTCATCAAGGGCGTGGTAAAAGGCATAGGCCATTACGGCAACTGCTTTGGCGTACCTACTGTAGCCGGTGAGGTGTATTATGAAAGCTGCTACCAGACCAATCCGCTGGTGAATGCTATGAGCGTGGGCGTGGTGAAGGTAGGCCAAACTGTATCTGCCACCTCGCATGGCGCAGGCAACCCGGTGTTTATCGTAGGTGCATCTACAGGTAAGGATGGCATAGGTGGTGCTTCATTTGCATCGGCAGATATCAATGAGAACAGCGCCGAGTCGCTGCCATCTGTACAGGTGGGCGATCCTTTTGAAGAAAAGAAATTATTAGAGGCTTGCCTGGAAATGATACCTACCGGCGCGCTGATAGGCATGCAGGATATGGGCGCAGCAGGCATTACCTGCAGCACCAGCGAAATGAGCGCCAAAGGCGAGCATGGCATGATCATACACCTGGACAAAGTACCCACACGCCAGGCCAATATGAAGCCGTGGGAAATGCTGCTGAGCGAAAGCCAGGAGCGTATGCTGATAGTAGTAAAAAAAGGCAGGGAAAGTGAAGTGCAAACGATATTTGACAAGTGGGACATACACTGTGTGCAGATAGGGGAAGTAACCAAAGACCTGAACCTGAAGTACTATATGAACGGCGAGCTGGTGGCCGATGTTCCTGCCGAAAGCCTGGTGCTGGGCGGCGGCGCTCCTATATATGAGCGTACATATACCGAGCCTCAGTACCTAAAAGAAATTCAGAAATTCAACCCGGACTCTATAGCCATCCCTGCTGACCTGAAGGCAATTGCTTATGAGCTGATACAGTTGCCCAACATAGCCTCCAAGCGTTGGATATACGAACAGTACGACAGCATGGTAGGCACAGGTAATACGCATACCAATGAACCCAGCGACGCAGCCATAGTGCGCGTGCATGGCACAGAAAAAGCCATAGCCATGACCACAGACTGCAACAGCCGCTATGTATTTGCCGACCCTTACAAGGGTGCAATGATAGCCGTGAGCGAGGCATCGCGCAACATAGTGTGCAGCGGTGGATTGCCGGTGGCTATCACTAACTGCCTGAATTTTGGCAACCCCTACAACCCGGAAGTGTACTACCAATTCGTAAATGCCATAAAAGGCATGGGCGCGGCTTGCCTGAAGTTTGACACCCCCGTAACAGGCGGCAACGTGAGCTTCTACAACCAAAGCGAAGACGGCCCAGTATACCCTACCCCCACTATAGGCATGGTGGGCATACTGGATAACCTGGACCAGAAAATGTCGCTTAGTTTTAAACATGCAGGCGACAGCATCTACCTCATAGGCCAGAACAGGAACGACATCAACTGCTCGGAGTATCTGCACCACCTATGCGGTGTGACGCACAGCCCGGCGCCACACTTTGAACTGGAAGAAGAGTATGCAGTGCAGCAAACAGTGGCGCGCCTCATCAGTTCTAAATTAATCAAATCAGCACACGATATTTCGGAAGGCGGTTTATTTGCCTGCCTGCTCGAAAGCGGCATGACCAACGGACTTGGCTTTAGCGTGAACACCGGCAATGGCATACGTAAAGATGCAGTGCTCTTTGGCGAAGGACAAAGCCGTGTAGTGGTGAGCATCAACCCCGACCTTGCAGCATTGTTTGAGGCCGAGCTGAAGGATACACCATTTAATAAAATAGGCGCTGTGACTGCCAACAAAGAAATATCTGTAGACGATGAAAGCTGGGGCTATATAAGCGACTGGAAAGAAGCTTATGATACGGCGCTGGAAAAGCTACTCGCTTAAATCCCAAAAGACAAATTCCAAATTCGATCCCGATAGCTATCGGCAAATTCAAAGATCAGGCTTCATAACATACTTGCGCATAGGCTACATCTCCCGACATAGGGGGATGTAGTTTTTTTATGCACACCCGTATCTTATCTGCGATGGGAAATGCTTCTTTGAGGCCGGTGTGAATATTGGCCACGAACGTCTCTAACAGTTGGCCGGGAACCTGGAAGGTGTCACAAACAATTTGATTAATGATGGTATAATCGGCAAAGGGCCAGGGGTGAACATCGGGCAGCCACAGGTCTACGTCTATCACAAAGGCATTGCCGAGGATGTGTTCTTCGGGATAAAGGCCGTGCGGGGCGTCTATGTTTATTCCGTGCAGGGATACTGTAAGCATGTGGGACAAAAGTAAGTAAAGAAATGATTGGATTGCAAGTGAGTGATATTACCGCAGGCGCATAATATTTCGCCCTTGCAGGGCTTGTGCTATTGTACTTCGATTACCCGGGGCTACACCCCGGGCTGGGGTATTACGCCCCTTCAGGGCTATGTGTTGTTTTGTATTAAGATCACCCACGCGAACTATTCGGCTAAAGCCAACTCGCTTTCTCTCTTAACCCCGGCCTTCAGGCCAGGGCAACTGGAATTAACCGGGCATTTTAGTGAGATTATTTGAACCTGGTAGAAACGGTGTACGGATTAGCAAGCACTTCGTATATTTTGCTGTCGGCAGGTTGCAGGGTATTCAGGTTATAGACGGTGTACCAGCCATCGGCACCGCCGCAGTAGCCGAGATGATGCACAGCTCCATCTAGGTTGGTACTGCAAACAAATACCAGTCCGTCCTGCTCATCTACGGCCACATCGTGCGGGTGGCTAAGCACACCATACATAATGCCTACTACTGCCATGGTGTTGTAGTTGATGACGTATATTGAGCCTATGCCTGTAGGGTTGGTGTTGTCGTTTTGGCATACCACGAACAGGTAACCTTTAGATAAAGACAGAGCCATCTCCTGCGGGAACATGCCCACAGGTATAGAGTCAATAAGCTTGTCGGTATAGGCATCCATTACCCGTACTTCGTTGGTAAACTGACAAGTGACAAAATAACGGGAATGATCGGGAGACATCTGTATCTGGTGCGGGCCGGGCTGTGTGCTGTCCTGCGATGCGATCTTCGGAGTGCTTCCTTTTACCGATACCTGCTTTACGAAGGGAGGGCTTTTAAATTGAAACTTATTGACCACATTGCCGTATTGCAGCGCGGCAAAAAAGGTATCAAAAGTAGCGTTGCTGGCAATACCGTGCGGAAGCTCAAATGACCCTATAGCGCCACCCAATCCATTTTGTGCATCGGCACATTGCCCGGTGTTGATGGTCATGCTGCCAGTATTTACGGTTGCAATATTACCTGCCTGTAGCCAGCCGCTCACCATTAGCGCGGTATCCATAGGAGACAGGTTGATGATGCTCCATTGGCCTTCAGCAGCCGAAGGCACAAGACTGCTGAGGTCAACAGTACCTACTACGGTATCTGTACGGGTATCAATTTTCTGTAGCCAGTTGCCATCGTAGATGGATACATAAGCATAAAGGCCGTCGCTGCTCACATCCACATCGTGCGGCACCTGGTTCTGCGCATTGCCTACGGTTATATACCGCATCACCAGTTTGCTCTGCGCATCTATCACAGCCACCTGGTTGCAGGTAGAGCCTAAAGCGAGATATATCTTCTGCCTGGTAGCGGGATTAGCCGCAAAGGGTATGGTACCATTTGCATCAGGAGCGCCTTTGGCTATCCAGTTTTTAATGGTGTTGTATTGCTGTAGAGTTGGGTAGGTGGTGATATGTCCCGGATCGGTGACCGTAGCATCTGATGTATCGTACTTATTACAGTAGGCCAGCAGCCTGCTGTATTGTGTGCTGTAGGCCACCACCTCCGCACCAAAGTTGCTGCCGGCCATCAGGTGGTCGTAGCTATCCAGCAGCAGGCCGGCAGCCAGCTGGTAGCTGGCCTGGTTGTGGCAGCCCGCAGTAGCGCATTGGTTGATGAGTATCTTCGCCACAGAATCAGGATAGCCTGCGGTAACGACTACAGGCTGCACCTGTGGCTTGTGCGTGCAGGCGCTGTTGAGCAGTACAACAGCAAACACAGTAAGAGTAATAAATAATATAGCGCGCCGCATGGTTGTGTTTTGTCTGAACTTCTGTCTGAACTATGAAATTAATGATTTTTATGATCACTATGAAATAATGCTGCAATTTGTGAAGGGTTTTGTTTGTTGGGTAATGCCTATTTTTGATATTATGAAAACAGGTCCACGCCTTCTTTTTATGATTGTATTAGCCTTTGTCATTGAAGCCTGCCATAAACACAGCAACCCCACCATTACCGGTGGCGGCAAGGGTGGCAATGAAACGATACAAATAACGCCTGAACATGAAGGTTATTTTATTGACACCGGCATGGTGTACATCAAATACGGTGCAGTGAATGCACCTAACAATGGCGTATATGATGATTCAGACAGCGTAAGTATGATCAACAACAAGCCCATGGCTGTTTTTACACATCTTACCGTTGGCAATTATTTTTTCCGGGCAACAGGCTATCATGGCGGCCTCACACCGTCTCCATACGTGCAAGGAGGTTATCCATTCACGGCATATAAAGAAAGTACGGATAGCATCATCATGTCGGTTGGCGAGTATAACCCTTAGCCACCGATTTTATTTCCTTATCCTGCTATGTATAGTATCTTGCAAAGGTTTTTATATGAGATACCTGCTGCCGATACTCTTACTTTTTATTTACCCCTGTGCTTACAGCCAGGAAAATAGCAGTGCGGGAGGTAAGGTGCAGGTAACCATCGGGAAGATAATCATAACGGGCAACAACATCACCCGCAGGTCGGTAATACTACGTGAGATCGGTATATACGAGGGAGAGGTGATCAATAACGGATTGCGGGAAGTGACCGACACTGCGAACAATAAAACAGTACTCACGGATTCCTTGTCGATATTACAAGATCAAAACAAGTTAAGGCTCTTCAACCTGCAATTATTCAATGAGGTAGACCAGCATGTAGTACGTTCAGGCAACGAAGTGGACTGGTACATTGCTGTGAAGGAGCGCTGGCCCATCATTCCATCTGTAATCGTGCAGTTTGCAGACAGGAACTTTAATACGTGGTGGGTGGCAGAACACCACGACCTGCGCAGGGTGAGCGGCGGGCTTACACTCACGGATAAAAATTTCAGGGGCAACCTGGAAACGTTAGCCGTAACTGCCGAGGATGGCTACACCCAAAAACTTGGCATCAGCTACATGCGGCCCTACCTTAATAAAGGACAGACCAATGGTTTTGGGGTTTCGCTGAGTGTAGCGCAGAGCAGGCAGACTTATTACAATACCGATTCTAATAAACTGGTGTATGCAGGCACCTATTCGGGTCCGGTAATATCAAAGCAGTTGGAGGGGGGCATCAGCTACCTGTACCGCCCTGCCTATGCATCCAAACACCTGTTTCAGCTCAATTATAAAGATTATAGCGTAAGCGATACGATATTGAAACTGAACCCCGACTATTATGCAAATAATAGCACCCGGGCGCGCTTCTTTGAATTTTATTACCGGTATGAATACAATGGCGTGGACAACTGGAATTATTCATTAAAGGGCATAAAACTGGTGACGCAGGCAGTAGTGCGCGAAGGGCTGGAAGGGATACACTTTCAGAGCTATGCGAATGTGGAGGCGGGATGGTTCAAAAACCCGCTGCCGAAGTGGTACACCTCAGTGATCTTCAGGGGCAGGCTGATGTACCCGAAGGAGCAACCATATTATTTCAGGGGCGGGCTAGGCACACAAACCGACTATGTGCGGGGCTATGAATACTATGTTATTGACGGCAGCAATTACGGCGTGCTGCGGCTGGACCTGAAGCGCGAATTGTTCAATAACACCTACGCTATACCAGTAAGGTATTTTACGGCCATACCGGTGCGTATATACCCTAAGTTGTTTTTTGATGCAGGCTATATAGACAGTCCCCAACCGGGCAAAAGTTTTCTCAGCAATAAGCTGCAATACAGTGCAGGCGTAGGCGTAGATGTGGTGACGTTGTATGATATTAAGATCCGTTTTGAATACGCATGGAGCCATTTGGGACAAAATGGATTATATTTACATTTCAATAGCGAATAAAGCCAGCTCCGTTTTGGCACTGATATTATGCTCGTAGCACTTTATAACAGAACGTTCAATCCCGAAGACGCGCCTACTTTGCTGCGCATACTGAAGCTGCTGGAGCAGAATAAGCTACAGATGGTCTTCTATAAAGAGTTTTATGAGCGGCTACAGCCTTATATGCAGTTTGCATGCACGCCACGTTTATTCACCGGCAAAAAAGACCTGCCGCCTAATACCGATATGCTCTTCAGCCTGGGCGGGGACGGCACTATGCTGGATGCGGTATGCTTTGTAGGCAATACCAATATACCGCTGATAGGCGTAAACCTGGGCCGGCTGGGCTTTTTGGCAGCTATACTGGAAGAAGAGGTGGAGGATGCGATACTTTCGCTGGTGAAGGGGTCTTATACCTTAGAGAAAAGGAGCCTGCTGCACCTCGACTCCAATATACCCCTTTTCGACGGAGCCCCATTTGCGCTTAATGAGTTTACGATACACCGGCAGGATACCTCGTCGATGATCAAGATACACACCTACCTGAATGGCGAATTCCTGAACACCTATTGGGCCGATGGCCTTATAGTGGCTACACCCACAGGCTCTACCGGCTATTCGCTGAGCTGTGGCGGGCCGGTTGTTTTTCCGCAAACCTCCAGTTTTGTGATCACCCCGGTGGCCCCGCACAACCTGAACACCCGGCCTATAGTGGTGCCGGACGATAATGTCATTTCTTTTGAAATAGAAGGTCGCACCGAGCAATTTCTCTGCACGCTTGATGCCCGTACCGAAACCATACGCAGCAATGTGCAGCTGGCGGTGAAAAAAGAGCGTTTCCAGGTGTCGCTGGTGCGACCTGATGAACATAATTTTCTAAAGACTTTGCGCCATAAACTGTATTGGGGTATAGACAAGAGAAATTAACCATACAATACTGCATGTTGGCAGTTCATTGGTTTTTTGGAGCATAGTTTGTTTTTTCAATTAAAAATCTTAATTTTCCAATTAAATATTTTTGGTTTTTAACCTGTAGCTATCTTTTGCGGGTGGTAATTCATTTTATCATGCGCGGATCATTTAATTACTTTTTCAATAAAACAGTATGAAAAAAATCTATCTTTTACTCTTATTGTGTTGCGTTAGTTGCTTCCTGTTCGCGCAATCCACCGTTGTAACGATCTATGCCAACAGTACTGCGGGCTCTTATATTACCGGCAGTTCTACCACCACTACCCGCACAGACGGCAACCTGGTAAGCAGCGGCACATCAGCAGGCTATGCAGTGTTCGATCTTAGCTCCATCCCTGCGGGCTGTGTGATACAGGCCGTTACTCCCGGTTTTTATGTGTCTACCTATACGGGGTCGGGTACAGCATCCGGCTGGGCCACCTACGGTTATCCCGGCGACCTTTCCACCGTCACGCTTGCAGGTACGCTATATGCCGATATGACCACAACAGGCAGTGGCGCCACGCTACTGAGCAACCAAACGTATGGCACAGCAGCAGCCTCATTTTTAGCTATCACCTCCACACCTGCAGCCGTATCATTTGTACAGGCAAACATTGGCGGCAAAGTATCAGTATCGGTTTCAGGCGGGGCCTCGAGGATATATACTATGACCGGAGAAACGGGCAATACCACCTCTATTACGACGGCGGCACATGCTCCTTATTTGCAGATCAGCTATTGCAAAACACCAAGCGTAGCTACAGCTTCAGCATCACCAACGACATTGTGCGCCGGCGCAACATTATCCCTGAACGGATCAGCAACAGACGCTTCGAATTATGAATGGGATGGCCCCGGTGGGTTTTCCGTTTCCGGCACAAGCGCAGCAACGTCGCTAACCGCAACCGTTGCCTCAGCCGGTGTATACACATTAACGGCTATCAACGCATGCGGCACGTTCAGTACCACTATGACAGCAACCACTGCATCAGTGGTCGTGAACCCGTTACCCAACCCTATTACCGGTGTATCTGCTATATGCACGGGCAACGCATCAACCTTAGGCGAAACAACATTTTCCGGCACCTGGATCAGCGACAATCCTGGCGCGGTTTCTGTGATCTCTTCCAGCGGCCTGATCACAGGTAATGCTTCAGGCGTGGCCCACATCACTTACGAACTGAGTACCGGTTGCCAGGTTACCACCACTGTTACAGACAATGACCCGCCAACTGCGATCAGCGGGCCTTCAAGCGGATTTGTATGCTCGAATGGTGTTGTTACCCTCACCGACGGTGTTGCCGGAGGCACATGGAGTCTTACCCCTCTTACAGGATCTGCTTCCATAAACCCCTCTACGGGAGCGGTTAGCGGAAGTAGCGCAGGTACTGTATCTGTAACGTATACTACTGCCGGCTGCCTGCCCGTACATTATAGTATGAGTGTTGATCCGGCCCCGGCCAGTTTCACAGGTTCTTCTTTGCTTTGCTCAAACACCACTACCTCCCTCATTGAAACCACCACAGGCGGAACCTGGTGGAGCAGCAGCTCATCTACTGCCCTTGTAGGCTCTACCGGGATAGTAACCGGGGAATCCGCAGGCACATCAAATATTGACTATATACTACCTACAGGATGCATGTACTCACAACTGGTACTTGTCTTTGCCCAACCAGCCCCTATTGTTAGTCCCGGTCATATTTGCAATGGCGCAGCCAGCACATTGACTGACGGTACTTCAGGTGGAACATTTACCCCGGCCGTTGGAACTTATGCTTCAACAACATCGGGTGGGGCAATAACCGGCACCGCTGCAGGAGTACAGCCTTTCACGTACACCGTTACTTACACAACACCTACCACCTATAGCTGCTCAGTGACGACAGACGTTACTGTAAACGCACTGCCGTCTGCGATAGTGGGCCCGACTGAACTATGCAATGGCGATTCTATCACCTATACAGACCCGGATTCAGGCCCATGGTATACTACTACCCCGCTTACTGTAACTGTGGATATTGCTTCGGGTAGATTAACAGCACTGTCCCCAGGCCCGGCCAATATCATCTTGGTAAATCCGGCTTTTTGCTCTTATACATTGAATCTAACTGTAAATCCCTTGCCATCATCAGTGATAACACCTGCCGGGCCTACTACATTCTGTACTGGCGGAAGCGTAGTGCTGAATGCTAATACAGGCGCAGGACTTACTTATCAATGGGATGAAGGTGGCGTGGCGATACCAGGAGCGTCTACATCCAGCTACACTGCGTCTACTACGGCCAACTTCGATGTAGAAGTAACTGATGCGAAAGGCTGTGAGTCTACATCCGCGCCAACTACAGTAACAGCAGGCATCAACCCCGTGATAGTTTATACCACTTCACCCTCTTTCTGTATTGGCAATTACATAGTACTGAACATCAACACGGGCACAGCTACAGGCACTATTTTTTATCAATGGAACCGGAATGGGGTAGCTATTCCAGGTGCTGCAGCAGATAATTTCGCAGCAAACACAGCCGGCATCTATACATGCGACGTGAGCATCTCAGGGGGCTCCGGCACTTGCACAGCTACTACCGCTACACCGGTAACTGTAGTCGTGAACCCAATACCTACACCGGTGATCAGTGCATCCGGGCTTACACTATATACCGGGATATACTCAGATTATCAATGGTTTGTGAATACAACAGCTATCACAGGCGCCAACAGTGTTACATATACACCACATACACCCGGCAGCTATCGCGTAGAAGTTACAGATGCCAATGGTTGTGTAGGTTTTTCCGGGGCATTCCTGGTTGACAATGTAGGTGTCGCAACAGTAAGCCAGCAAGACATCAGCCTGTATCCTAACCCTGCAACGAATGTGCTGCATATACAAGCTCCGGCAATAGTGCGCGCAGTCATCAGCAGCGTAGAAGGGAAAATGATCCTTGACCAGGCAAACGCAACAGAGATAGACTTAAGCAACTTATCCAGCGGCCTGTATATAATATCCATCTATGACGAAAACAACACACGTATTTTGGTTGATAAATTAGTGAAGCAATAATATTTTTATGATATTTATATAATAAGGGCTGCCTTTAATGGCGGCTCTTTTTATACATGCAATAAAATATATCCCTACATTGAAAGAGATAAAAAAAAGAATATTTTATTGTTTATTTTTGCAATTCACCAATTATGCTTAATTTCAGTCGGAGATTTTATATAAATATATACTATTAGTGCTTTACCGCATGCTTAACCCTATTGTTATTTCTAACTACCACATAATATTTGAAAAATGAAAAAAATGTACAAATCCCTGATTGCGCTGGCGTTCCTTTTACTGGGAGTCAATTTTGCCGCGCCTGCCCTTACGCTGATATACAACCAGAGTTTTACGTCAGGAGTTACGCCCACAACCCAATGTACTGCCTGGAATACCTTTAGGTCTACATTGCTCAGCACATATACCTACCGGAGCGTCACCTTTAGCGGCAGCCTTGATGTACCTGGCATTACCTGCTCTGACCCAACCGTAACGACTGCTGTCGCCAATGCCCTGAGAACGGGATCAACGTACACCGGAACTTTTACTGTAGGATCTACAACACATAGCATAGGTGTTGGCCTTGGGTGTGGCAGTGGCTGTTCCAGCACTGCGGTCGAGTTCTACATAGATGTATCTGGCACCTGCACTTGCCTGGCTACAGCTGCCAGCCATGATCTGAGGCCGGATATCGGCAACCTCAACTGGGGAGGGATAGGCACTATCTGTAGCGCACCAACGCAAACACTTATTGTTACTTTTGTTACCGGCCCTCCACCTCCTACCTTTAGCAGGGATACGGTGTTTTGCGCAGGCACAACCATATACGATACCGCATATAATACCGCCACCAGCCCTACCTATAGCTGGACGGGCCCCGGAGGGTTCACCGCAACCACACAATGGATAGCTATTCCTGCAACCCCTGCTGCGAGTGGCGTTTATTCCTGCACCGTTACTGATGCTACAGGTACTTCTGCACCCGGTTTAGACACTATTGATGTTGTTCCATTGCCTACGCTCACACTCGGCGCCAACCCCTCTGTATGTTATGGCAGCTCATTCGGTAGCCTGGTGTACACATCCCCGGTAAGCAGCCCAACCCTGTACAACATCACTTATGATTTTACTGCACTTGCAGCAGGCTTTACCAATATTACCGGGGCGGCAATAACCTCTTCCCCTATAGCCGTTTTTGTACCGTCAACCGTGCCGGTAGGCGTATACAATGCCACTATAACCCTATCCAACGCTCATTGCTCCGGGCCTGGTTCACATTTCACTGTTTCAGTGAACCCTGTACCGGATTCTATAACAGGCGTCACTAACATTTGTACGGGCAGTATAGTCACACTCCACGATGTTTCTGCCGGCTACAACTGGACCAGCAGCAATACTGCTGTAGCTACTATAGACGGCACTTATGGTGTAGTAACCGCACATACCATAGGCGCTACGATCATTTCTTATACAGACCCATCCAGCGGCTGCGCTGCTGTAACAGAGGTGAATGTAGTGGGCATAACAGGCGCTACCTCGGTATGCGCTACTGATTCGGTAATGCTGACAGCAACCGGCCCTGGCACCTGGAGCAGCGGTACACCTGCCCTTGCTACTGTGGGCAGCACAGGTTTTGTAACAGGGCGCAGCACAGGTGTGGCCACCATATCCTACACGCTGGGCTCCGGCTGCATCGCTACATGGGTAATGACTGTGAACCCGCTCGCGCTTATTGTGGGCAGGGATAGCGTTTGTATCGGATCTACACGCAACCTTACTGATATTGTGGGCGGCGGAACATGGACCACTACCTTCCCACTCATTGCATCTGTTGTTGCCGACTCAGGCAAAGTAACTGGCCTCTCTGTAGGGCTTACCACCATTAGCTATACATTGCCTGTAACCGGCTGTATGACCACCGTGGACTTTAACGTGGTAGGCTACCCTGTGGCCACAACAGGAAGCCCGAGAGCCTGCCCCGGCACCAGCACAACGCTGCACGATGCGTCTACCGGCGGCGTATGGACATCTTACGACCCTTCTATAGCAACAGTAATACCCGGCACTGGCGTAGTGACCGGGGTACGGGCAGATACCGTGGATATTTTCTACACACTCGATCCTGGCTGCTCCATCAGCACAAGGGTAACCATCAACCCGCTACCTGAACCGATAACAGGCAACAGTGTAATGTGTCCATACACTACAGACACACTGCATGATGCAACCCGCGGCGGCAGATGGACCACCACAACACCTGCTGTAGCCGCACTCGATACAGGCATATTGACCGGCATCACCGGCGGACTTGCAGTGGTCAGCTATACTCTGCCCACCTCCTGCGCAGTAGTAAAAATTGTAACTGTAGGCGTAGCGCCAGCACCGATCATTACCTACTATAACGGTACACTGTATGTGAGCGGCACTTACGCTACTTACCAGTGGTATGACAGCCTTGCCGGCGAGATACACGGAGCTACGTCGCCAAGTATCGCTGCCGCTAATGAAGAGTATTATTATGTGGTTGTAACAGATAGCGCCGGATGCGTAGGCACATCGTCCTTGTTCCATTTTAATTTTGCAATGGAAGGCGTCGCTAACGTTTCCAATAATACCGCAGTGAACATTTATCCTAACCCTACCAATGGTATGCTGTATATAGACGCACCTGTAAAAGTACGCGCAGTGATCAGCAGCATAGAAGGCAAGAAAGAAATAGATGTAACGGATGCCAAACAAGTAAATATGGCCACATTGGCCAATGGCATGTACTTCGTAACGCTTTATGACGATAACGACAATGTGATCGCTGTGCGTAAAGTGGTGAAGCAATAATTTTGATCTGATTTTTTGAAAGAGCTGCCACAAAATGGCAGCTCTTTTTTGTGTATATTTATAAGAATAAAAGATTGCCACATCTGCATAAATGACTTATATTTGCATTAGTGGCTATTCAAAGCGATGGTTATCCGGATAATTTTATTTAAATTTAGTTCATGAAAAAAAACATACTATTGTTCCCTCTCTTAGTGATGAGTATTTGTGCTTTTTCACAAACATTTACTGTGGTGAATAAATCCGGTACGGATATATTTTTCACAGTGAACGCATCAGACAAGAACACCTGCGACCAAAAATATTTTTCAGCGGGTACGCGCTCCGTTGCAGGCTCTACACTTACTTATAACACACCCGCAGATATTCCTTGGTCTGGAGCTGCCGCTCCGCAGGGTGCTGAGTATTCTGATCTCGGAGCACAATTCATCAGCGAATCGGGTGCATGCGTTTCAGCAGCGTCTTATCACTTAGGAAACAGCAAGTGTGCTAAAAAAAGCACGGCAACATTGGATATATCCAAGTGTGGCGGCTCCGGCAGCGACCTGCACCTATCGTGGGAGGAAAAAAACGGCAATATCACCGTAACGATAAAGTAAGTTCCATAGTCTGTTTGCATCATTATAAATAAATTCAAGGTTTATGTACCTAACTCCTCTCTTTAAGCTAAAGAACACCCTAAGCACATTGCTTTGTTGCACCCTGTTATTGTCGGGCATCTGTACATCAGTACTCTCGAATGCACAAACCAACGTAGCCCTTACAGCCACTGCATCGCAGTCTGGCGGAGGCGTTACCGTATATGGGCCTGCTAACTATAACGACAATGTAATAACCACCTGGACGAGCTGCAGCACTGCATGCCCTACTCCCTGGGGATGGGTGATTAATGGCGGTTCTATTCTTTATACATGGACCACAGCCGCCACCTTTAACAAGATCGTTTTTGTGAAGGCCGACCGGCCTATGAGTACCTGCACGGTACAATACTGGAACGGCAGCGCCTTTGTCACATTTGCCACTTATACCACCGCAGGCTGCATTGCTGATTCCATTACATTCCCCCCTGTAACTACTACCAAGCTGCAATTTCTTAATTGTGTAGCGCCTGCGATCAATCCAAATTTCAGGGAGATACAAGTTTGGGAATCAGGACCTTCCATACATGGCGATTCGTTGCTTTGTGTGGGCGGCACCATAACACTTACAGCCACCTCTACTGAACCCAGCCCAACTTACAACTGGAGCGGCCCTGCAAGTTATTCAGCAACAGGGTCTACCATTTCGCTGCCTGCTACACTTGCATCGGCAGGTGTGTATAGCTGCACCGTTACATCTGGTGGTATCACCTCTCCTCCGACTACCGACACCATAAGAGTGCAGCCACTACCTTCGATCACATTAGGCGCCAACCCTTCAGTATGTGCCGGCAGTTCTTTCGGTTCATTATATTATACATCAACGGTAAGCGCCCCTACCACTTACAGCATTACTTATAACCCTGCAGCTATTAGTGCGGGCTTTGTGAATGTTACCGGCGCAGCCTTGCCATCATCCCCCATTACTGTTTTTGTGCCCTCATCTGCAGGTGTAGGCGTGTATAATGGCACAATATCTGTCTCCAATGCCCTCTGTAGCGGACCAAGCACACCCTTTACCGTTTCGGTAAACCCTGTGCCTGACTCTATAACAGGTGTCACCAACATTTGTACCGGCAGCATAGTTACGCTTCACGATGTTTCGGCGGGTTATAACTGGACCAGCACAAATACTGCTGTAGCCACTATTGATGGTACCCGTGGTATTGTGACAGCCCATACCGTAGGTGCTACGATAATTTCTTATACAGACCCAGCCAGTGGCTGCGCTGCCACGACCATAGTAAATGTAGTGGGTATAACAGGCGCTACCTCGGTATGCGCTACTGATTCGGTAATGCTGACGGCAACAGGTGCAGGCACCTGGAGCAGCGGCAGTCCCGCCCTTGCCACAGTTGGCACCGCAGGTTTTGTGACCGGGCATAGCACAGGAGTAGTGACCATCTCCTACACACTTGGCTCAGGCTGCATCGCTTCCTGGGTAATGACCGTGAACCCGCTCGCACATATAGTTGGCAGGGACAGCGTTTGTATCGGGTCTATACGTAACCTCACTGATATTGTGGGCGGCGGAACATGGACAACCACCTTCCCGCTTATTGCATCTGTAGTTGCAGACTCGGGCAAAGTAAGCGGCCTTTCTGTAGGGCTTACCACCATTAGCTACACCTTGCCGATAACGGGCTGTATGACGACTGTGAACTTCAATGTGGTAGGCTACCCGGTAGCCACAACAGGCAGCCCACGTGCCTGCCCCGGCACCTCAACAACGCTGCACGATGCCTCTACAGGTGGCGTATGGACCTCTTCCGACCCGTCAATGGCTACCGTAGTTCCAGGCACAGGTGTAGTAACGGGTGTGCGACCGGATACTGTTGATATTATATACACACTGAACCCCGGCTGCTCCATTGCTACAAGGGTGACAATCAATCCGCTGCCTGAACCAATAACCGGCAACAGCGTAATGTGCCCCTACACAACAGACACACTGCATGATGCCACACGCGGTGGCACATGGACTACCACCACACCTTCCGTAGCAACCCTGGATACCGGCATACTTACAGGCATCACCGGTGGCCTTGCGGTGGTAAGCTATACCCTCCCCACTACCTGCGCAGTGGTGAAAACTGTAACAGTAGGCGTAGCACCGGCACCGATCATTAACTACTACAATGGCGCATTATATGTTAACGGCACGTATGCTACCTACCAGTGGTACGACAGCCTTGCCGGCGAGATACACGGAGCTACATCTCCAACCATTGCTGCCGCAAACGAAGAGTATTATTATGTGGTAGTGACGGACAGTAATGGCTGCACAGGCACATCGGCATTATTCCATTTTTATTATGCAATGGCAGGTGTGGGTAATGTTGCCAATAATACCGCAGTGAACATTTATCCTAACCCTGCTAATAGTATGCTATACATAGACGCACCTGTAAAAGTGCGCGCAGTGATCTGCAGCATAGAAGGCAAGAAAGAAATAGATGTGACAGATGCCAAACAGGTCAACATATCTGCATTGGCCAACGGCATGTACTTCGTAACGCTTTATGACGATAACGGCACTGCTATTGCCGTACGTAAAGTGGTGAAACAATAGTTTAAAATTTATTTTTTGAAAGAGCTGCCGCAAAACGGCGGCTCTTTTTTTTGCCTGCTACAGTTCCCTTACAGTATCAAAAACTTATTTTCGCTAAAAGTTTTGCTAGTTAAATAAAATGTATAATTTTATATTATTCTTCACTCCTAATATAAGCAATTATGAAAAACATTTTGATTTTTACGATGCTGTGTGTGTGTGTGTGTGTGTGTTTATGTGATGTAAATGCACAAAAACTGGTAGTTAACAATCATTCTGCCACCTGCGATTATACGGTAGTGATGCGTGCGCAATCCCCTACTATGCATGCGTACGCACCTTCAACCTGCTCGGCAGGCTGCAATGAGATATATGGAAACATTTTCACCATATATCATGCAACTACGATGAGTTGGGTGAACGCAATTGATTTTGAAAATGGTTCCAGAGGCGGGACTGCGATAGGTTGGGCATCGTTGGAATGTGATTCTTTTACAACCGTGGATGGAATATCCTGTAGTACTAATCCATGGTTGGGCTGCATGGTGAGTGATTTGACCTGGAACGCAGCAGAAATAGACCAGGGATGTACCGATATTTATCATTTTGTGTGTATGTCAGGCGCGTTAGGCGGCTCTTGCGGGGGCAGCCCTTTATCCAGCACTGGAGCTACTGGCTGTCCGACATCTCCACCGCCATCCGCAACCTGGACATACTCTGGCGGCACAGTAACGATTGATCTTTACTGATTTACATTTGCTGAATAATAAGCAGACCATGCGCTTATACAATCACTCCATCTTAAATCTCTGTTATGAAAACAAATAAAAAGAACATCGCCATACTATTGTTCATTTTGGCGTTCGGCAGCTTCCGGGCCACAGCACAGCAGGTTATCATCACTATCGCTGGCAACGGCACAGCAGGCTCTATAGGCGATGGCGCACCGGCCACCGCTGCCGAGATTCATTCGCCCACCTTTGCTGTTAAAGACGATACAGGCAATCTTTATATTGTGGAAAGGGATGGCTACCGCATCCGCAAAGTAGATACTTTTGGCATTATCTATACCATTGCCGGTACCGGGGTGGCTGGTACGGGTGGCTATGGCGATGGTGGCCCTGCTACTGCTGCCCGATTTCAGCAACCGGAAGAACTGGCGTTCGGCCCCGATCACAGTATTTATATTGTGGACAGGGGAGATGGCAGGGTACGCAAAATTGACCCTACGGGCATCATCACTACTGTATTGGGTTCTGCCGGCGCTACCTATAGCGGGGATGGCGGGCCGGCATCTGCCGCAGGGGTTAGCGTAAACTACATTGCCATAGACCCTGCCGGGAATATGTATATAACAGATAACAACCGCATCCGTAAGGTAAACACAGCAGGTATAATTAGCACCATAGCAGGTGATGGCACGCCGGCCTTTAGCGGCGATGGCGGGCAGGCTACTGCTGCTGAGCTAAATGACATAAGCTCTGTTGATGTTGACCGCAGTGGCAACATTTACATAGGTGATGGGGGCAACAACAGGGTTCGCAAAATAGATAATACCGGCATTATCACCACCGTTGCCGGCAATGGCGTTTCGGGCAGCAGCGGTGATGGCGGGCCTGCCACGGCAGCCCCTGTACTACCTACCAACGTACCTCCCGGCAATGTAGGCGACTTTTATATAAGCGAAAGCAATGCGGCCCGCAAGGTGAGCGCCGACGGCATTATCACCACTATAGCCGGCAATATCGGTACTGCTGGCTATAGCGGCGATGGCGGCCCCGCAACCGCAGCCCTGCTGCACGGTGTATATATGACCGCCGATAAATATGGCAATGTGCTGGTGGCAGATACCTACAACAACCGCGTGCGGGAGATAACGAGCTACAACCACCTGCCTGTTTTCAGCGCAGTTGCCAGCAGCCTCAGTATTTGCGAGAACGATGCAGCCATATCATTAGACACCTTGTTGCGGGTTACAGATGTGGATATGGGCCAGGCAGAGTCCTGGCGGATCATCACAGGCCCACGGCATGGCACAGCGGCGGTAAGCTATACCACCACATCTACTGGCAGCAGGCTCACGCCAACAGGTACCACCTATACCCCATCACCTGGCTATACAGGCCTGGATACGCTGGTGGTGCAAGTTGACGACACACTTTCGGTGGGCATTACCACGCTATACATCACTGTTAATAACTGTAGCCTGGGCACCCCACTAAACAGCGCGGCTACTATAGCCGCATTGTTGCTTTCTCCAAACCCCAATGTCGGCTCCTTTTCCATGACCATGAGATCGCCCGGTAATGAACAGGCGCAAGTGGTGATCAAAAATATAGTTGGCGAAACAGTAAAAGAATTTACCACAACCACCAACACACCTACCAACATACTCCTGGACGTAGCCAATGGAATATATTTCGTAAATGTAACTACCGGCACAGGAAAGTGGTGCGAGAAGGTAACTGTTATCCGTTAAGGCATTTGTTTGTTTTTTGAAAGAGCTGCCCCAAAACGGCGGCTCTTTTTTTTGCAGGATAAGAACAACAAAGTATATTTATGCGGTATGGCGAATAAAAAGAACAGGCCCAACAACACAGCAAGCACACCAGCCCCTCGCCACGCCCAGGCGGTGAAACCACAACAGCCCGCAGGCGCAGGCTTTGTGGAGCGGTACAAGCATATGCTTATACCGGCGGGTATTGCTATCATCACCTGGCTTTTTTTAAAGACCTGCACCAATGATCTGTTTACCAACTGGGACGACCCCGGCTATATCAAAGACAACCCGTTGGTCAAAGACCTGTCTGGTGAAGGGCTGAAGAATATCTTTTCCACGTCTATAATGGGCAACTATCATCCGCTCACTATCCTAAGCTATGCTATAGAGTATAGTTTTGCGCAGCTGCAGCCCTACTTATATCATGTAGATAGCCTGTTATTCCATATACTCACTACGCTGTTGGTATACAAGTTCACGATGCTGCTCACACGCCGGCAGGTGGCGGCGGCAGTAGTGGCGTTGCTCTTCGGGCTGCACCCTATGCACGTGGAGTCAGTGGCTTGGTTGGCAGGGCGTAAGGATGTGCTGTATGGTGCATTCTATATAGCAGCCTGCATCACCCACATACATTATATACGCGCAGAGCAGAAGAAGACAATATGTTACGTGATCACTATACTATTATTCCTTTTTTCGTTGTTAGCCAAGCCGGTAGCGGTAGTACTGCCCATAACGCTGCTACTTATAGATTACTTCGAAAAACGCCCGCTCACATTCAAGTTACTGGTGGAGAAAGTACCTCATTTCCTTATATCCCTGGGTTTCGGTATCCGGTCGGTGATGGACCAGCACGATTTCGGATCGCTCAATACACTGAATGTTACGTTCAATTTTATAGAGCGCATAGCGCTGGGCTGCTACGCCCTGTTCACCTATCTATGGAAGGTTGTAGCCCCCGTGCAGCTCTGCAATTTTTACCCCTACCCCGATAAGCCATTACATGCTGTGTACTATATATTCCCGCTGCTTATTGCCGGGCTGGCATTTATTGTATGGGCCTTCGGGCGCAAGAACAGGGCGGTGGTATTTGGTACTTTATTCTTCCTTGTCAATATCTTACTGTTGCTGCAATTCATACCCGTAGGTGGCGCTATCATTGCCGACAGGTATAGCTACATTGCTTATTTCGGGCTATTCTTCGTGGCCGGCTGGTTTGTATCCGGGTATTTTGAGCCGGGCGGTGACCGCAAAAAAGGAAACACTATACTTGTCGTAACGCTGATGTACACAATGGCACTCGGCTATATGAGCAACCAGCGTTGCGCTGCCTGGTATGATGCTACTACACTGTGGACGGATGAGATACAAGAAGTACCCGAGCGCGCGCCTAATGCCTACAACAATCTTGGCTTTAACTACTTCAACCGCTTCAATGAATCGGTGAACCCACAGGAGCGGCAGATATTCTACGACTCCTCCTATATGCTGCTGAACAAGGCCATAGAACTGCAGCCCGACTTTGCCAACCCCTACATTTCCCTCGGCGAGCTGGAGCGCAGCGTGAATAAATTTGCCGATGCAAAGCGGAATTACTACAAAGCCCTGTCGCTGAAAGCAAGTGATGAAGATGCCAATGCCTACCTGGGGCTGGCCATCATATCAGCCATCTCCCGCAACTTTGATTCATCGGCCTACTGCTTTCATACGGCGCTAAAGTTGAAGCCCTACTTCCCCGAGGCACACAGTAATCTGGGCAACTTATTTGATATGATGCACCAGTCCGACTCGGCACTGGTACACTATGCGATAGCCATATCCCAGAATGCTGATATGATACCACCCTACCTGAACCGGGGCCGCCTGCTAACCCGCCTGCACCGCACCGATGAGGCCATGCAGGATTTTGAGCGCTGCCTGGCCCTCAACCCCACTATGGGCGAGGTGTATTATGCCCGCGCCTTCGCTTATGCCCAAAAACATAACAATGCGGCGGCGGCACAGGATGTCGAAAAGGCAATAAGCCTTGGGTATACCCAAATAGATAATAATTTTTACCAGGCTATGAAGGGTGGGAAATGATGTAAAAAAAGCAATAAGTGGAGGAAATAATAAATTGATACAGCTAAATCCTGTTTATTCACATTTTTTTCCTATCTTTGCCCTCCAAATATATTTTTATTTTAAAATTTTGATGCACAATGTCTCATTTTACAGCTGAAAAAAAGGCAAACATTTTCAAAACCTTCGGTGGAGCAGAAACCAATACGGGATCTATCGAAGCGCAGATCGCTATGCTCACAGAGCGTATCAACCACATCTCCAACCACTTGAAGACTAATAAAAAAGACTTTTCAAGCAACCGCGGATTGATGCAGATGGTAGGACGCCGTAAAAGGTTATTAATATATCTGAGCCATAACAACCTCACGTCTTATCGTGGCCTGCTGGAAAAGCTTGGCTTACGTAAATAAGCAACGCTATTAAGCAATTCCCAACTATTGGTTGGGAATTGTTATTTAAAAAAGATAAGGCATCCCCTTGCATTACCTACGTGTGTGCTGTGGTTTGTCTTAATTTTAGTTTCATCCGACTTAAATTATTTGATGTATGACACCAAATCCGATTTCCGTATCGTTCAAATCGAACGACGGTCGCGAAATATCCATTGAGACGGGCAAAATGGCCCGCCAGGCCGATGGCGCCGTAGTAGTGCGCCAGGGCAAATGTATGATCCTGGCTACAGTAGTAGCTTCCAAAGAGCCTAAACCCGGCCAGTCATTTTTCCCTTTGAGCGTTGATTACCAGGAGAAGTTTGCATCAGCAGGCCGCATCCCCGGTTCTTTCTTCAAACGCGAAGCACGCCTTAACGATTACGAAATACTCACCTCACGCCTTATAGACCGCGCACTGCGCCCATTGTTCCCTGATGACTACCTGTGCGAAGTGCAGGTGCTGGTATCACTGATCTCTTCGGATGAAGAAGTGATGCCCGATGCGTTGGCTTGCCTCGCAGCATCAGCAGCGCTGGCTGTATCGGATATTCCGATCCAGGAAGTGATCTCTGAAGTGCGTGTAGTACGCATCAACGGCGAATACAAAGTAAATCCAAGCCGCGCCGAACTGGCAACAGCCGACATCAATATAATAGTAGCAGCTACTGCTACTAACATCATGATGGTGGAAGGCGAAGGCAAGGAGTGCGACGAAGCAGGCCTGCTGAAAGCAATAGAAGTGGGACATGCCGCCATTAAAGAACAAGTGAAGCTGCAACACGACCTGCGCGAAAAAGTGGGCATAACTGCTAAGCGTGAATATGCAAAGCCATACACTAACCCAGAGCTGGAAGCGCGCATAGCTGCTTACGGCACTACCGCTATATACAATGTAGCCAAGGGCGCACTGGGCAAGCACGAACGTGGAGATGCTTTCAAGAAAGTGAAAGAAGACTTCAAACTGAGCATTGCTGAAGAAGAAATGAAGCCGGAAGATGCAGCCCTCATCAGCATGTACTTCCACGACCTCGAAAAGAAAGTGATCCGCGAGATGATGATCAACGAAAAGGTGCGCCTAGATGGCCGTACCCTGGAAGTGGTGCGCCCGCTGACACTGGAAACAGACCTGTTGCCTTCTCCGCACGGTAGCGCGCTGTTCACTCGTGGCGAAACACAATCACTCACTACAGTTACCCTCGGTACTACTGATGATGAATTGCTGCTGGAAACTGCCGCGACATCCGACTACCAGAAATTCATACTGCATTATAACTTCCCTCCGTTCTCTACAGGCGAGGTGAAGATGATGCGCGGCCAGAGCCGCAGGGAAGTTGGCCATGGCGCATTGGCCAACCGCTCGCTGAAGCAAATGATGCCTGCCGACTATCCATACACAGTTCGTGTGGTATCTGATATCCTCGAATCAAACGGTTCTTCATCAATGGCAACTGTGTGCGCAGGCTCTATGGCACTGATGGATGCAGGCGTTCCTTTCCCTAAGCACGTGAGTGGTGTAGCGATGGGCCTGATAGCTGAAGGCGGCAAATTTGCAGTACTTACAGACATACTGGGCGATGAAGATCACCTGGGTGATATGGACTTTAAAGTAACCGGCACCCGCGATGGTATCTGTGGTATACAGATGGACATCAAGTGCGATGGCCTGAGCATGGAAGTGATGATGCAGGCGCTGGAGCAGGCTAAACGCGGCCGCTTACACATACTGGATGCGATGTACCAATGTGTACCTGCGCCACGTGCAGAACTGAAACCACAGGCACCACGCATAGAGCAACTGTCAATAGATCGTGAGTTCATAGGCGCTATCATAGGCCCGGGCGGTAAGATCATCCAGGAAATGCAGCGTGAAACAGGCGCTAAAATAAATATCGAAGAAGTAGGTGAGCAAGGCATCATCAAAATATTCTCTGCCAACAAGGCGAGCATTGATGCAGCCCTTACCCGCATCCGTAATATAGTAGCTATACCTGAAATAGGCGCGACCTATGAAGGCACTGTGAAGAGCATTATGCCTTTCGGCGCGTTCGTAGAATTCATGCCGGGCAAGCAAGGTTTGTTGCACATCTCTGAAGTAAGCTGGAAGCGCCTCGAAAACCTCGACGGTGTGCTGAAAGAAGGTGATGTGATCAAGATACAGCTCACCGGGACAGACCCTAAAACGGGCAAACTGCGCCTGAGCCGCAAAGTGCTGATGCCAAAGCCTGATGGCTATGTGGAACCGGCACCACGCGAGCGCCGCGAAGGTGGCGATGACCGCCGCAGTGGTGGCGACCGTGGCGATCGCCGCAGCGGTGGCAACGACCGTGGCCCACGCAGCAATGACCGTGGCCCGCGCACAGACCGCCCTGCACGCGAGCACAACAATGACAACAAAACAGAAGCAAGCAACGAAGCTGCCCCACAGGTAAGCGCGAGCGATGATGCCGATATGGCACTCTAATCATAGCCCTTGCTAAATGATACAGCCGCCCATCTGAAAGGATGGGCGGTTTTTTTGTGTAAACTGAATTCCTTAAATTTGTACAAAGGAGCAATTATGAGCAGCGTAACAACATTAGACAAAAAAATCGCCGGTTATGTGGAGCAATTGAATACAAAGCAAAAGAAAGCAGTGCTGTCCGTAGCTAAAGCTTTTGCAGAAGATGACGTTTTGCATGATGATCCATGGGAGGATGAAAACTTTGTCAAAGAAATGAACAGAAGGACGAAGGAAATGGAAAGTGGCAAAGTAAAAGGATATACATGGGAGGAAGTAAAGCAAATAACACGCAAGTCATTAGCTGAAATGAAGAAAAAATGATCTATACAATTTCATTTAATCCTCTTGCACTTGAAGAATATCAACAAGCTATTCATTGGTACGAAGGAAAGCTAGCTGGATTAGGGCTGCGATTTGAAAAAGTTATTGAAGAAAAGTTAAATCAAATACTCCAAAACCCACTTGGGTTTGCAAAAGGAAAGGGTTATTACCGTAAAGCAACTATACAAACTTTTCCATTTGTTATCATTTACGAATTCAATGCGCGCAAACGGGAAGTTTATATATCCGCCGTCTACCACACACACAGAAATCCAAGGAATATGTACAGGAGGCAATAAATAAACTACTATGGTATTAGTATTAAAGAAAGGAGCCAGCGAAAAAGAAATTCAATTGATAAAGGAGAAGTTACGCAAACGATCAAATAAACCAGGTATGGACATAAAGAAGCATTCAGGGGTTATAACTCTTAAAGAAGATCCAATGGCGATACAAAATAGAATGCGTGGCAAATGAAAATAACACACATGAAAAACCTCCTCTTCCTATTCCTGCTTTTCCCCACATTGCTACACGCCCAGCAATATACCCGCACCACCATACATCACAGGGCAGATAGTTTTCTATTGGCGTATACACGGCACGATATACTGGCGCATAGCCAATGGGTGCCGGGCACAGGAGTTAATTCTATCTACACCTACACCAACCGCAAAGGCAAACTGAAATACACCATGCTGCCTTGGGAAGACAGTACTTATACCACCGGCAACTTTGCCGGTATAAAGGTGTGGTACGACGTTACCTATCCCTACCCCAAATGTGTCATTGCCGATACTATAAGAACACACATCATCATAGACCTAGATGGGCAGCTCGATCTGAGGCATACGCCGGACATTTCGGTGATACCTGATTATGTATGGGAGAATGATAGCTGCAAAGGACCGGTAAATGAGCCCTGACTGAAATTTTATGCGCCTAATAAGCCAATGAAATTGTATTTTGCAGTCAAATTATTCTCCTGATGCCCACTTTGTCTATTGTGATCCCTGCTTATAATGAAGGCCCTACTATTCACAGGATCCTTGATAAAGTAAAGGCTGTGCAGTTGAGAGCAGGTATGGAGAAGGAGCTCATTATTGTGAATGACTGCTCCAAGGACAATACAGAAGAATCTATATTAGCCTATAAAACCGCCAACCCCGACCTCCCGATCACTTATTACAAGCACGAAGTGAACATGGGCAAGGGCGCAGCACTGCACACGGGCATCAAAAAAGCCACGGGCGATTATGTGATCATCCAGGATGCCGACCTGGAGTACGACCCCGAAGAATACAATATACTGCTGAAGCCCTTGCTGGATGGCTTTGCAGATGTTGTTTATGGTTCGCGCTTTATTGGCGGCAACCCGCACCGTATCTTATTCTACTGGCACTCGATAGGCAACAGATGGCTCACCAAGGCATCAAACATGCTCACCAACCTGAACCTGACCGATATGGAGACCTGCTACAAGGTTTTTAAACGCGATATCATACAGGCGATAACACTTAAAGAAAAGCGTTTCGGATTTGAGCCTGAAGTAACCGCCAAAATATCGCGCGTGCCCAAGGTGCGTATCTACGAAGTAGGTATATCGTATTATGGCCGCACCTACGAAGAAGGCAAGAAAATAGGCTGGCGAGATGGGTTCAGGGCACTTTATTGCATTGTAAAGTATAATATGTTTGTAAAGTAGCTTTTATATAATTTTTTTTACTTCAACGGTATATCCTCGTTTCACTGAGTTTTCAGATAAATACCGCATTTTTTCTACCAAAAAAGAATGTTTTTGAGGAGAAAACTCATATCTTCGCGCAAAATTTCGAGGTGGTGATGAGTTATAAACGTATCTTTTCCTTATTCGTAGTGGTTTTAGGGCTTTCTTTGTCAGCAAACGCAGTTTTTGCGCAGGAACCTGTTGCCAGCCCTGTATCCGCAGAGGCTGCGCCTGCCCCTGCCGAAAAGAAAGGCATTAACATCACCGAACTGGTGTTCGGCCACGTATCAGATTCACACGAATGGCATTGGTTCAGCCTCAAAAATGCAGATGGTACCGAGCATCCATACGCCTCTCCTTTACCTATGATCATTTACCAGCCGGGCATTGGCCTGTCTGTGTTCTCCTCAAGTAAATTTGAAGAATGGCATAAAGACGCTGATGGCAAAAGGATCAGCAATGTATACAACGGCCTGTACATCGAGAAGAACATGAAAGAAAAAGTACTGGCAGTGGTGGATGGCTCTAAAGTTTATGACCTGTCTATCACCAAGAATGTGCTTTCCATGCTTATAGGTGTGTTCATCCTGCTGTGGGCTATGACCAGCGCTGCCAAGAAATACAAAACCGACAAGATCGCTGCCCCTAAAGGCTTTCAGAATGCCGTAGAGGTGTTGGTTATCTTCATCCGCGACGAGGTAGCTAAGCCAAACCTGGGTAACAAATACCTGAAGTTCATGCCGCTGCTGCTCACTATATTCTTCTTTATCTGGATCAACAATCTTTTAGGTTTATTACCCGGTGGCGCCAACTTTACCGGCAACATCGCAGTTACAGCCTGCCTGGCGCTCATTGCGTTTATCGTGATGATGGCCAATAGCAACAAACATTTCTGGGGCCACCTGCTGAACCCACCGAATGTGCCCTTTCTGGTGAAGTGCCTGCTGGTACTTATTGAGGTAATGTCGCTCTGCATTAAGCCAGTGGCATTGATGATACGTCTTTTCGCCAACATGCTGGCGGGCCACATTGTGATATTGAGCGTTATCTGCCTGATCTTCATCTTCGCTTTGATGAATGTGTATGTGGGTGGTGGTTTTGTGATCGTGTCGCTGGCATTCTCAATATTCATGTTCATGCTGGAGCTGCTGGTAGCAGTGATACAAGCATTCATCTTTGCCAACCTTACGGCAGTATTCATAGGGCAGGCAATTGAAGAAGCGCATCATGACGCACATGGGCACGAAGACGAAGCAATAATTTTATAACGTAGTTTTTTTTAATCAAAATCCATAATAACATGTCCGTTTTAATGAACACAATTATGTTAGCCGGTGACCTGGCTAAAGCAGGTGGCGCGGTAGGTGCAGGTATTGCTGCATTGGGCGCAGGCGTAGGTATTGGCCAGATCGGTAAAGGCGCGGTAGAAGCTATCGCCCGCCAGCCCGAAGCTATGAGCGATATCCGCGCTAACATGATCCTGACTGCTGCGTTCGTGGAAGGTGTGGCCCTGTTTGCGGTAATCGCAGGCATCCTCGCTATCTTCGTATAGTAGCCTCAAAGAAACCAATAACTGCATCCAACGCAGAGGGCAGAGGATGCAGTTATTTTTTAACCTTTTATCTAATTAACTTTTTAACCTTTTAACTTAGTTAAATATGGATCTGCTGACCCCGGAACTCGGTTTATTCTTTTGGACGCTCATAGCATTCCTTGCTGTATTCGTTATCCTGCGCAAGTTTGCATGGAAACCAATCCTTAGCTCGCTGGGCGACCGCGAAAAAGGCATTGCTGATTCTATAGCTACCGCAGAGCGTGTAAAAACAGAAATGAGCCAGCTGCAGTCTGAGAACGAAAAGCTGCTGGCACAGGCGCGCGAAGAGCGCACCACGATGCTGCGCGAAGCAAAAGATATGAAGGACCGCATCATTGGCGAAGCCAAAGAGATGGCCAAGACCGAAGCCAATAAAATAATCATAGACGCGCAGCAGCAGATATTGCAGCAGAAGAACGCAGCTATGACTGAAGTGAAGAATGAGATAGGCCTGCTGGCTGTATCAGTAGCCGAGAAAATAATTCGCAAGCAGCTGAGCGCCGCAGAAGGACAGGAAACTTATATGAAGATGCTTGCTGAAGACATTAAATTGAATTAGAAAATTTGCCAATTAGACAATTCGGCAATGCAGTCATTTATTAATTACCAAATTGTCGAATTGCCGAATTGAAATTAAACTTGCCAAATAAAAGAAACTATGCTTAACCCCCGTCTTGCCCATCGCTACGCGAAATCATTGCTGGACCTTGCTGTTGAAAAGAACTGCCTCGATGCGGTGCTTGCCGACATGCAGCTGATCAACAACATCTGCACCAAGAGCCCTGATTTCACTTCGATGCTGCGCAGCCCGGTGATCAGCGGCGATAAGAAGCTGAGTATCATTAACCAGGTACTGAAAGCGCATATCAATAACTTTACGTCCCTTTTCCTTGACCTTATCGTATCCAAAGGCCGTGAGCTGAACCTCCCGGAGATAGCAGTAGCCTTCACAGAACAGTATAACGAGCTGAAGAACATCCGCCTGGTAAAGATCACCACAGCGGCGGCTATCAGCCCGGCTATAGCAGGCACTATACAGGCTAAGGTGGCAACGTACCTGCCCGAAGGAACGATAGAGCTGACCACGGCTGTGAATGAAGACCTGATAGGCGGCTTTGTATTGGAGTTCCAGGATAAGCAGTATGATGCCAGCATCCGTAAACACCTGAGTGACGTGAGGGCGCGGGTAACGGATAACAGCTACGTAAACAAATTATAAGTAACGATTTATAAATTTTAACCTCTGCCGCAAGGCAGGCTTTTTAAATAACAGACAATATGGTTGATATTAAACCAGACGAGATCTCGGCGATATTACGCCAGCAGCTGAGCAACACTAACGGCGCTACCAACCTGGAAGAAGTAGGTACTGTACTCCAGATAGGTGATGGTATAGCCCGCGTATATGGCCTTACAAGCGTTCGCCAGGGCGAGCTTGTGGAGTTCGACAACGGAGTAAAAGCGATAGCGCTGAACCTCGAAGAAGATAATGTAGGTGTGGTATTGATGGGTGATTACATGGAGATCCGCGAGGGCGACCGTGTGCGCCGCACCAACCAGATCGCTTCTATCAAGGTAGGCGAAGGCATGGTAGGCCGCGTGGTGAACACACTGGGCGAGCCTATTGATGGCAAAGGACCGCTGAAAGGCGACCTGTACGAAATGCCGCTGGAGCGTAAAGCGCCGGGCGTTATATTTCGTGAGCCGGTAAAAGAGCCGTTGCAGACAGGTATCAAAGCGATAGACGCGATGATCCCTATCGGCCGCGGACAGCGTGAGCTGGTAATCGGCGACCGCCAGACCGGTAAGACCGCTATCTGTGTAGATACGATCATCAACCAAAAAGAATTTCATGCGGCAGGCAAGCCTGTGTATTGCATATATGTAGCTATCGGCCAGAAGGCATCAACTGTTGCACAGGTGATGAAAACACTGGAAGATAACGGCGCTATGCCTTATACTACCATCGTTGCTGCCTCTGCGTCTGAGCCTGCACCATTGCAGTTCTACGCTCCGTTTGCGGGCGCTGCGATAGGCGAGTTCTTCCGTGATACAGGCCGTCCGGCGCTGGTTATATTTGACGACCTTTCCAAGCAGGCCGTGGCCTACCGTGAGGTATCGCTGCTGCTGCGCCGCCCGCCGGGCCGTGAGGCTTATCCCGGTGACGTATTCTACCTGCATAGCCGCTTGCTGGAACGTGCTGCCAAGGTCATCAACAATGACGAAGTAGCTAAGAAAATGAACGACCTTCCTGAGAGCATCAGGCATATGGTGAAAGGTGGTGGTTCTCTTACCGCATTACCGATCATCGAAACACAGGCAGGTGACGTATCCGCTTATATCCCTACGAACGTGATCTCGATCACCGACGGACAGATATTCCTGGAGTCGAACCTGTTCAACTCCGGCATACGCCCTGCGATCAACGTGGGTATCTCTGTAAGCCGTGTGGGTGGTAACGCGCAGATCAAATCAATGAAGAAGGTAGCAGGTACACTGAAACTGGACCAGGCCCTCTTCCGTGAGATGGAAGCCTTCTCTAAATTCGGTGGCGACCTGGATGCCGCAACCAAGAACATCATAGACAAGGGCAGCCGTAACGTGGAGATACTGAAACAAGCCCAGTACAGCCCTTACAGCGTGGAAAAACAAGTAGCGATCATTTACCTCGGCACCAACAACTTTATCCGTAAAGTGCCTGTAAAGAACGTGAAAGCCTTTGAAGAAACCTTCCTGCAGCAGATGGAACTGAAACTGCCTGATGTACTGAAAGAATTCAAGAAAGGTGCATTACCTGAAGATGGCCTGAAAAAACTGGAAAAGCTGGCCGAAGAGCTGATGCCCCAGTTCATGAATTGATCTGTCTCAACACACTAATACAAAAATCCCCCGGATGCTTTTTCCGGGGGATTTTTTTGTGGGGGAGGGATGAAACCCTGTATTACTTTTTCTTGGCAGCAGCTTTTGGAGTTGGTGTTTTTGCGGCGGTTTCCTTTGTTACTTTCTTCTTTGTTGACTTTGCGGCCTTCGCTTCACCTGCCCAAAACCATCCCTTATTATTTTTATACCATCGTTTGATCCCATTCTGGTACTCACCATCATCCGTATATCCTGTAAATGCAACGTTAGTCCCTTTCTTTATAAAATCAACTGCTTTAGCGTTTACCAGCGGTTGCACTCTCACGTATCTGTCCGAGTTAACAATGAGTGGGCCGAGGCTGTCAACAACCGTAACCTTTGCTCTTTCTCTTTCAATTTTAATGGAATCCCAGATAGCCGTAACAATACTTTTAACTAATGTATCGTTTACCCGCTTGGTTTTAGTTGGAGGAGCAGGAGTTACTGAAGCTACAGGTTGCGCCACAGGAGCAGGGTTCACTGTAACTACAGGCTGTACTTCCGGAGTTGGATTTACTGTAGTTGCAGGTTGTGGAGTAACCGTAGTAGCAGAAACAGCCGCAGGTGAGGTTACTGACTTTTGGGATGTATCTGCTATACTATCAGTTGGGGCAAGGTCATCTTTACCGGTAGTATCTGTAGCTTTGGTGGCAGTCTTGGACGGGAAAATTGTATTAATATCCAACGCGTAGCCCAATTGAAATTGCCAGTAATTATTCTGGTAATTACCATTCTTATTCCCTACGATATTGCTTGTGTATTGGTAGTGCAGGAACACATTCGAGGTATTGTCTGCCACCTTGCTGGTTTTGTACTGTACAAGCGCTTCAAAGGTATAGTACGGTGGTACATTTTTGCCTTTTACTATAAAGCTATTCAGCGTAGCGCTATCAGTCTTTGTCACATAGTTGAGCATAGGATCATTTGATGGAGGAACATCAGAATTTTGTGGGTTCAACGATCCGTTTACCACTTTTGAGGAAGGGAAAAGCCAGAATAATTTAGCGCCTACTTCAATATTAAAATCGGAATTAAAGACACCATTAAAAGCAGCTTTACCACTTAATCCCCAAATGTTGGATTTGACATTATATGTTTGCGCATTCCCCGGCTTTGCTGAATCAATTACATTAGTGGTAATAAGTGATGAAAATACATCCAGGTAAAGGTGTGCCATATCGCCCCTGTTTATTTTCCAGGCTTCAGGCATTACATAAGTGATGAGATTCAGATTAACACAACCATTAAAATAAGAGTGCTCCAGCAGATCAAGCCTATTGACATACTTCGTAGCAAAAAAATCTGTGGTGTACATCTTAAAATTATCCGTATTGGCATATGTGATCTGGAATAAAAAATTACGGAGCGGAATAAACCTCTTACCCGTCTTTGCATTTTTAGCAATACCCTGCCCCTTATTCAATGGCTGCGTAAGCCTTGCGTACGTTTGCGTAAAGTCAGCGGGGTCATCGTCTTGTATCCCGGTAAAATTCTGGTATACAGCACCCATGAATTCGGTTTTTTGCACCGCTATGCAGTCTTTTTTATTGCTTTTTAAGACAACAGAAAAGACTTTTATTGGATTTCCTAACCGAGCAGTTGTGTTCTTATTTTTAGAGTCAGTATATTTAACTACTGATCGTATCTCAATACGTGTATAAGTACCAACGGGAAGATGCTTGAAGGCAACAAAACCATTATGCGAGTACGCCACATTGCGTTCATTGATATCAGCATTGCCGCTTTCATCATATGTTGACCAGTTCTTTTCTCCATCTAAGTAGTAGGAGATTATGTATGCGCTATCATTAATAGACACAGGTATCTCAATTTCACCATTCATCCCGTCACAGGTAGGGTCAACCCAGGTAGCCAATACATGGATGTTATCACGAATAATTACATGCCCTTTAATCCGCGACACAGTACCATCATTAATGACCATAAGGTGCGAATATACCCCGGCATTTAATCCACTAATAGTGATGCCTGCATCTGTGGCAGGCAGAGATACTGTATCGTTCCCGCTTTTGCCTGTGAGGTGATAAACAACCTGGTAACTGGTGCCAACATCAAACGCACCTGTTAAGAGGATACTACCGGTTGGTGTTTCAGGAGCTATGGCATTTGTAGCCTGAACTGTAATGGCTCCCTGTCCATAGCTATTTAGCGATATAAGAGAAATGATAAGTAGCAGTAACAGCTTGTAGTTACAAAGCTTTTTCATAAAAAATAAATTTTCCTTGCCTACTCTGTGATACCGTTTTCGGCTGCGCGGTTGTGTATGCTTTTTCAAATAAATGCCGGAGGTCATTGCGTTTTACCCGGCGGATCAGGCATTACATACCTGCGATAACAGCCCAGCAAGCTATCGCACTGTTTACGGTAGTCCAATAACCATACTTTTCATAAATACGGCCGGCCATTGCCACCTGGTCTTTGTAGCTAAGAGTTCCGTCTATCTGGGGATCGCTGGCATTTCTGATGGCGCACCATGCCGGTGCGCTTGCACCTAAGCTATCGCACGCAAGCCCTAGTACAGCATCGCCCATCTCCACCGTGAGGCCGAGTGATTGCAACCCGAAATAATTTGTGCTGTCATCAAAGGCAAAGAAATCCGTAGTTACTACTTCGGGCATTTTATACACTGCCGATGCTTTTGTGACTATTTGTGCGGTTCTTTTGCTTTGTGGCAAACGGGATGTGGTGATACCCATCAGGTCTGTATTAGCCTGGGATACCTTACCGAGTTGCGGGGCTTTATTACAAACAAATTCCTGGCTGGCAAATGGTTGTTTTGCAAAAGTTTTCTTGCAATCGAATCTTACCTTTCCGCTCACCAGCACATCGCCCAACTCAATGTTCGGGCCTATACCACCTGCGGTGCCGGTAGTGATCACTAAAGAAGGTTTTACTTCATCAATGATCTGTAGCCACAGGTCTTTTACAGGCATTTTAGCGCCATCTCTTGCAAAGTGTAATTCCGACTTCATGCAGACAACACTTTTGTTGCCTATCTGTGTACGGAACCATAATCCAAGCCTGTTCTCTTCTAATGCAGGCGCACCTTTTTTGATCACGGGCTTAAATGCCGACAGCCAGTTATGGGTATAAGAGTACCAATCCGTTTTGCTCCTGCTGCCGGGTGTCAGAACATCCGAGAGCGCTAATGCTTCGGCAACAGTCCATGTTACCACTAATACATCAGCTTGCGGAAGCGGCGAATTGGGGTTTGGCGTTTGTGTATAGGGTTTCGCTACCGGGGCTAACCCTGCCGGCCAGGGGATAACAGGCAAATTGCGGGGGGCTAGCAATTCGGGTTGCATACTGGACATTTTTAATGCCGTAGCAGGAACTTCCGGGTCAAATTTCAGTATATGGTCAATGTCCTTTTCGGAGGTGAATATCTTTTTGTTTTTCATGAGTTTTTATTTTAGGACACTAAGCAGACCGCCCCACGTTCTTTAGCAGAGCGGCCTGCTCATTTGCCTGTTAATGATTATTTGGTTTCCTGTTCAATAGCAGGGTTAGCTGCGACAATTCTGATCGTCCAGAAGTCATCGGTATATTGTGTATCCGAGATATAGGCGTAAGGCATCATAAAGTATCCCTTCTGGCCCCAATCACCGCCCCACGAATTCCGTACAATGACCATTTGCTGTTCATCATCGTACCCCACCGCCATTACTGCATGGCCGCCTACTACTTTTTCTGTTTTTGCAGGCATCGGCATTATACCTGTCTTTTCTATCTGCGGGCCTTCAAAGCTTTCGTAAACAGTAAACCCGAATACAAACGGATAGCCTTCTGCCAGGCAGCTCTTCATCTGCGCCAGGTCTACAGTAATACGGTGGTAAGAGGTAACGAGGTGCTTTAAAGCATCGGTATAGCATGCCAAATGGGGCTTCTCCGTAAACTCGTTGATGTTATACGGCCACATGCTTTCAGGACAAACGCCCTGTGAGCCTACGCTTTTCATGCCGTCCCTGATCTGGGCGCCGCTGTCTGTGTTTATAGTATTCTCAATAGCCCTTTCATTATAATAAATGAATAGCCTTGATGGCATAAAATCAGGTGCCTTTTGTTTCAGTAATTCAAATTCAAAAGCGCCGGCGATAGCATTGGCGGTACAGCTTCCCAGTTGCCCCTGGTTATATACCGTTTTAGGACAAGCCGACCGCAGGTCGATCTTTGGAGGCAGGCTCGCTAAAACCGGCATGGGTGCGGCATACATAAGATCACGCTTGTCGGGAAGATCAGGTTGCCATCCATAAAATGCGCTTTGTCTGTGGTTTGATTGTGTGTTTGCCATAGAAATTGTTTTTTGGTTTTAGATATGTAAAATTGAAAAATGATGCTTTTTTCCGCAATAGCTATTTATAGCCATTTCTTAGTTGAGGACGTAGGAGTACATTTGCCGCACAAGCTGGGCGCTGGTCTTTGCGCCGAGCTTTGCCAGCATGTTCTTGCGGTGGTTGGCTACAGTGTAGTGGCTGATGAATAGCTTGCCGGCTATCTGCTTGGTGCTGAGGCCATCGGCAATGCAGGTGAGGATTTCCCGCTCGCGGGGGGTGAGGCCGATACCAAAGGTTGTGCGTGTGTTTGTGTTGTTCATTGTACAGCGTTTTAGAATGTGCTGTAAAATTGCAGCGCAAACCTGCGGGCTTATCCCGTATTATTCAGGAAATAAAAAGGGTGTTTTTCCCGTATGCGGCTGTAACAGCGCATGAAAAAGCCCTTCGTGCAGCATGCGCGAAGGGCTATTAGTATTGATAATTTTAGCTACAATTGTGCTACAATAAGAGCAGCGACAGGCCATAATCGGCGCAGAGGATGAGGATACAGCTTACGATCACCGAGGTGGTGGATGCACGGCCTATCTCCAGCGCGCCGCCCTCTACATAATAGCCGTAGTAGGATGGAATGATAGAAATGATGAGCGAGAAAGTAAATGCCTTGATCATGGCGAAGAACAGGTTGTAGGGCAGGAAGCCAGTGGTAAGCCCGAGGAAGAACTGCTGGCGCGAAAGGATGTGCGAGAACAGCCCGGCTATGTAGCCTCCCCATATGCTCACCGCTATGGAGATAATAATGAGGCAAGGCACCATGATCATTGCGGCCAGTATTTTGGGAAGCACAAGATAGGTCTTTGTATTGATGCCCATGATCTCCAAAGCGTCTATCTGTTCGCTTACGCGCATGTTGCCCAGTTCAGATGCTATCTTGGAGCCTACTACACCGGCCAGCACTATACAGATAACCGTGGGCGACAACTCAAGGATGGTAGAGTCGCGCACAATCGCTGCCACCACCGTTTTGGGGATGATGGGGCTTACGAGCTGGTAAGATGTTTGTATGGTAAGCACCATGCCCAGGAATATGGATATGATGAGTACGATGGGCAATGAGCGTATGCCAATGTCGCTGCACTGCTCCATAAACTCTATCCAGTACACCTTCAGGTTTTCCGGCCTGGTAAAACCACCCTTTATCATGAGGATGATCCTGCCAAAATGTTCGAGCAATGTTTTCATACGAATTGCAAATGTAGGAGAAATAAAAACAAAAAACCGCCCCGGCATTGCCGGGGCGGTTGGTATAGGATGCTCTTGTTGTTGTATTAAGCCAGTTTCTTCAGCTCTTCGATGTGTGACTCCCTGTCCACTTCGGCTTTCAGGGTATCTTTCTTATCCATATCCACGAGTACCGGTGCTGCCACGAAGATAGAAGAATAAGTACCGGTGAACACACCGATCAGCATTGCGAAAGAGAAACCGCGGGTAGCCTCACCACCAAAGATGAAGAGGATAAGCAGGGTAACGAATACGGTGAGCGATGTCATAATAGTGCGGCTCAGTGTATCGTTGATCGCGCGGTTGATAACGCTGGTCTTGCTCTCGTTCGGCGACTTGCGGAAGTACTCACGGATACGATCGAATACGATAACCGTGTCATTCATCGAGAAGCCGATAACGGTAAGGATAGCCGCAATGAAGTGCTGGTCTATTTCCAGTGCGAATGGCACCTTGTTGCGGAAGTAAGAGAACACAGCAAGTGTAAGGCAAACGTCATGCAGCAAAGATAGCAGCGTACCGAGTGAATACTGCCATTTACGGAAACGCACGAGTATGTACAGGAAGATAGCAATGAGCGACAGTACGGTTGCCCATATAGCGCCATCTCTCAGGTCATCAGATATGGTAGGGAGTACTGTTTCAGAACTTTGCACATACTTGGTGTTGAATACAGCTACACTAGTGCCTTCCGGTATCAGGTGCTCCTTGATCAGGCCATTGTACAATTGTGTCTGCACTTCCTGCTCTACATTATCACCCGGTTTAGTGATGAGGTAAGACGTAGTGATGTTCAACTGGTTGTCGGTGCCTATTGTTTTCACAGTAGGGCGCTCGCCGAGGAAGTAAGATTTCAGTTTTTCGCGTACATCTTCTGTCTGCAGCTTCTGGTCAAATTTAATGGTATAGCTACGGCCACCCTTGAACTCCACACCCTGGTTGAACCCGGTGAAGTAAGTGCTGGCACCCATGAGCAATACGATAACCGTGATCACATAAGTGTACTTACGCGCCTCAACAAATTTAAAATGCGACTTGCGGAAGATGGCTTTTGAAAGGCCGGTGAAGTAAGTAAAGTGACGCTCACGCTTAGTATAGATGTCTGTGATGAGGCGGGATACAAGGATACCGCAGAACAAAGACAACAGGATACCGAGTATCTGTGTAGTGGCAAAACCACGCACAGGGCCAAGGCCGAATATGAACAGGATGATCGCTGTGATCAATACAGTGATGTGACCATCGAGTACAGGCGCATAAGAACGTTTGTAACCATCGGCGACTGCCTGTTGATACGTTTTCCCGGAGGCTAGTTCCTCCTTGATACGCTCAAAGATGATCACGTTCGTATCGAGCGCCATCCCCACGGTAAGTACGAGGCCTGCAATACCCGCCATGGTAAGCGTGGCATGGAGCGCAGAGAGCACACCTACTGTAAATATAAGGTTAAGAATAAGGGAGATATTGGCGATGATACCGCTGGTGTTGTAATATACGAGCATCAGCACGAATATGAGTATAAAGGAGATAGCCAGTGAGCTCATACCTTTATTAATGTTCTCCACGCCCAGCGTAGGGCCTACCACCTGCTCCTGCACAATGTGCGCCGGTGCCGGAAGCTTACCTGACTTGAGGATGTTGGCAAGGTCCTGCGCCTGTTCAGCGGTAAAGGAACCTGAAATTTCTGTGCTGCCGGATGATATCTCATTATCAACGTGCGGGCAAGAGTAAACACGATCATCAAGCACTACAGCTATATAGCCTTTTGCCGCAGCCTGGCGGGCGGTCATATCTTTCCAGATACGCGCACCATTGATGTCCATATCCATGTTCACATCGGGCTGGCCATTGAGGGGGCTGTAATCGGCACGGGCAGTGGTGATGTGATCACCTTCCAGCCTTGCTGCTCCGCCTGCCGGCATTTTAACAGCATATAAAGGAACCGCTCCATTAGGATCGTGCGCTGTTTTGCTGGTGTTATCCTCTGCGCCGTAGCAGAAATGGACATTAGATGGGAATTTATTTTTCACCACATCCAGGGCCAGGTATTTATCGAGCTTACCAGTATCTTTTTTAGACACATAACCTACTATAGGGCTGTTAACAATTCCGTTTTGCTGGTCGAGGTTTGGATGTAAAACAGCGAACAAAGGATTTTTCTTGATCGCTTCATCCTGCTTGAACTTTGCAGAGTCGGTAACTTTTCCGTTGGCATCAGTTGCCTTAGACTTGCCAGTAGCCATAAGGCCTGTAAGGCTGGCGGTATCGCTGGCAGATTTGTTTTTGCTGGTATCACCTGCTGCAACTGCTGCATTTTTTGCAGAGTCGGTAGTAGCGCTATCAGGGGTACCTGAGAGGTAATTGTAGAGGGCAGTATTTACCGGCTCCAGCAGAGGTGCGATATCAGCGTTTGAATACGCTTCAAAGAACTGCAGCTTTGCGGTAGCCTGGAGGTAAGAACGAACGCGGTCGGGGTTATGCACACCGGCCAGCTCCACAGTGATGATGCTTTTCTTCTCATCAAGGTTCACGTTAGGGTTAGCCACACCGAATTTATCGATACGGGTGCTGATCACATGGTATGTGCGCTGCACGGCATCCTTTGCTTCTTTGTTGATTTTGGCCAGCACTTCAGCATTGGTAGTATTGCGTGTTATTTCTTTCTCAGAAGGCTTGGTGAAAAGGTAAGCCAGGCTCACACCGGGATTGTTCTTCTCATACGCCTCGCCAAACAAAGTAACGAAGCTGGCCTCGCTGTTTGCTTTAGCCGCATTGGCATCAGCAATAGCCTTTTTCAGCCCGGCATCGTTCGGGTTGTTGGACATCGAGCGAACGAGATCATCGAGGCTTACCTCGAGTGTTACGTTCATACCACCCTGCAGGTCAAGGCCTAAACTTAGCTCTTCTGCTTTTGCTGCCTGGTAAGTGTACTTTTTAAGTACAGGCACGCTGAAGATAACTTCGCCCTGCATACTGTCTGATATTGACTGGAAGCGGGCATCGGTCATTTTCTCAAGGGTATCGCCGGTGGCAGCAGGGTAATCGGCCAGGGCAGCGCGCCGTGCGGTGGCACGCATTTTCTTCTCTTCGTTCCTAACGATCAATGTTAATGATAGCTGGTACAATGATATAAGTATCAGTGCGCCAGTAAAAAACTTGATCAAACCTTTTAATTGCATGGGTTCGTTAAATTTATCTTCGTAATACAATATAAAAATGCTCGCGCGGATATATGTATATCCGCGCAGCGGGGTGCAAATATAGGATTAAATATAAAAAATAAAAGCCCTTTGCGGAATAAATTCCCGTACTATAGCGGTTTCTAAATGAACAGCACGCAATTTTATGGCTATATATAAGATAAACAATACGCGTTTCTGCCCATTTTAGCACAAAGTGGTACTTATTTAATGGTTATAAAAGCTATCTATGCCCGTTGAACCGTAAAACCTTGTGTAGATATATATAATATGGTATTAGCAACATATTAAACCCACGGCCATTAGTAATGCCCAATATACACTAAAACAAATCATATGAATATTTCAAAAATTGCCAGAGGTACATTAGTCGCTTTATTTATTACAGGCTCAGCAATGGCGCAGCAGCAAATGCAACAGCGCACACCCGAAGAAAGGGCACAGCGCCAAACACAGATGATGCAGAAAAAGCTGGGACTTACCCCCGACCAGACACAGAGAGTACACGACATACTGCTGTACTATGCCGGACAGGCCGCCAATGTACGAGCCGATGCAGCGCAAGGCAACAACGTAAAAGGAGAAAAGAAGGATATAAAGCGCAATAAAGATGCCGACCTGCAGGCAGTGCTTACAGGCGCACAGTACCAGCAATACCAACAGATGATGCAGCAACGCAAAGAGCAGATGCAGCAGCGCAGGAATGGCGGCATGCAGGAAGCTGGTAATTGATTTTCTCTACCTGGGCAGATTACTGTTCTGAGGTTGCGTAGCCGGACTGGAATTGCTGCCGCCCGTATTGGTGTTGTTTGTATTATTGCCCGGATTATTGCGGGTATCGTTATAGTCGGTACCGTTAGAAGTGCTTCCGTAGTTACGGTTCTTATTGGTTCTGCGGGCGAAACGCTGTGGCATAGGCTGTTTTGATGCAGGCGTAACAGGATTGCCTACCTGCGGGGGTAAGGGTGTAGAACTGTGGGTGCCGAATGTATTGCCATACGGATTGGCTGTAAATGGCGGTATAGCGGGGTTGTTTTGCGCAGGGCTACTAAAGCAGCTGCACAGTATAGCGAAAAGAAATAAGGACGTTTTCACGGCATTTGTATTTGGTTAATGAACTTCAACCAAATCAGTGTAAAATGCGTGCCGTGAGCGGTAACAGATTATTTATGGGGAAGTAAAATTTTAAGACTGTATAGCTGGCAAAAAACAGTCTACTAGCTTAGATACACCTGAACTTGCAAGCCTTGTTTATTTTCTGTGCAATCTTGGTCAACAACGCGATTTATATAGGCACTCCGCACATAACCTGGGTATATCCCGAATCCAGATAGTTGGTCCTTTGCTGGCTGCACCGGTTCTCTGCGTTTTGTTCCCCGCCGAGCGTTTGGTAAAACTGTATGGGCCGCTTATTTACGGTATCGAGTGCGCTGCAACTACAACGGTAATCTTTGTAGCAGGACGAAAACAGCATCGGCATAAGCAGGAGCGCAAGTGCAATGAGGGTAGTTTTTTTCATAAAATACCAATTTAGGCAAACCATATATCGCAATAATCGTGCCGATTTTGAAATGGTTTTATTTCAGCAACAACTTTACAAGGAAATTTCTTAAAATAAAAGGAGCGGGATAATGAGGAGCTTGGGATAAAAAAAAGCCCAACATTGCTGTTGAGCTTGTAGTGCGTTCGTTGTTTATTTAATAAAAGAACTGCTCCAAAACTATCTTTCCGTCACGTACCTCAAAAACACCTATCTCTTCCAGGTTCACACGCGGCCTGCCTATAAAGGTTACATCCCTGCTCATAGACACGCTGAAAAATTTGCCGCCTACTACTGGCATGCTGCATTCCTGCCCATGTATCGCCTCTATAAGTTTGCGCCGGGCCTCCCCTTTTGCCTTTACAGCGTCCAGCCCCGTAGTAAGCGTAGGCACACCAAAGGCCGCAGCATGTTCCGGCTCTTTGTTCACCACGTCTTGTCCATAAAGCTCATCCTGTAATTCTGTCCATTTCTGTTGTTTGGCCAGCTCGTAATAACGGTTGGCTACTTGTTGTGTTGTCATAGTTCTGCTTTTTAGTCTTAATGATTAAATGAAGAGGTTTCTTACTCGCACAAAATTATATTCTTACCCAGTACTCGTAGTATCAATTAGTCCATTAAATTTGCTCAATCGTATTTACTTTCAGTATGGATGCACTAAGCGATGTTCTGGATAGTTTGAAGTTCAAAGGGGTTGTTTACCAAAAGATACTCTTTACGGCGCCATGGGGAGTAGCCATTGCACAAGATCAGTATTCGCAGTTCTGGCGACTATTAAATGGCACGTGCTATGTGAGCATACCTGGCGAGGAAATGATCAAAATGAACGAGGGCGATTTTGTCCTGGTACCACATGGCGCTGCCCACCGGATTCTCGGCCACCCCGAAAATGTATCTGTGCCGTCTGCGCAGTATGTCAAGGCGCTGCAATGCGGGCAGCCGTTGTTTCGCGGAGATGATGAAGAAACACTGCTCATAGGTGGCCATTTTGAATTTACCTCCCCCATACTGCACCCTTTTGTCCAGTCATTGCCCAAGGTGATCAGGATAAACACGCATCAAAACGAGATCAGGCTATGGCTGGAGCAGGCATCATCATTTATGAATGACGAACTAAAAGCAGGCAAGGCAGGCAACCAGCTCATCTTAGGCCGCCTGGCAGAAATCGTGTTTATCCTCATCGTTCGCGCCTACATTGAAGAGGCAGATGTAGCGCAGGGCTTTTTGCGCGCATTTAAAAACCCTAAGATCAGCGCGTCATTAAACGCCATGCATGCCGCCCCCGAAAAGGAATGGACACTAAGCCGGTTGGCCACAGTTGCGGGTATGTCGCGATCACTTTACTGCAAAGAATTTAAAACGCTACTTGGCGATACGCCCCTGGCTTACCTTACAGACTGGCGTATGCTTAAGGCGCGCGAGCTATTGCTGGAGAACAAAGAAAACGTCAACGAAATAGCACAGAAGGTAGGCTACCGATCGGAGGCCGCATTCAACAGGCTGTTCAAATCAAAAACAGGGGAAACACCAGCCAGTTACAGGAGGCGGCTGCTTGCGCGCGGTTAAGGAAATCTTTCTTATAAGCGCGCATCGCGCGGCCTGATGCGATTTAATATGGCAGCCAATATAATAGCAAAGACCACATAAGCTACAAATATAAAATACCCGGGTTGCAGACGTGTAAAATTTGCAGTCGTAGTGTTCAGGCCATTAGTATGAAATTCTATTTCACTAAGCTCGCTCCTTAATATACCGTTCAGGCCAATATAGGTCATCAACGCACCTACCACCATCACGTCTGCCATGTCCCACTTGGCCGAGTCAAAAGCCAGGTACAGCACCGCCTTATTCTCGGCAAGTGCTTTGTTGCCCATTATATGGATGCCCTTGGCTATGATCCGCACTACAGGCAGGATAATAACGAACAGGAACATCAATACACCAACTATTATCGTATCCGGCTTAGGTTCCCTTACCAGTTTTTGTATTATTTCAATGATGCTTTTGCTTTGGAAGAAAAGGTCCTGGTCAACAAACGAAACGTTTTGACCTACAAGCGTAAAATCGAATGATTGAAGTTGCGCATCCACTTCTATTATGGACGATGTTACGCCCACGACCAGTAATACCAGGGCAAACAATAACGACATAAAGAAATGCGTAGCATGCAGGTGGGCCATATTCCGCATCAGCAGCCACAGTAGCAGCGCAGCGAGCACGCAGCCCAGCATCAGGTACAGATCATTATAGCTCGACGCCTTGATCGTTACCAGCCTGTTGTGTATTTCCTTCCTGAACTGGCCGGAGTCTGCGACGTTATATTTATGATACATGTAGGCGGCTACTGCATTAGCTGCCGATGAAGTACTGTCGTATGTTTGCGCGGCCAGCTCATTTACCTTACTGCTCACGATATTCTTGATACGCTGGGTACCCCTGGGGCTGCTTACCTTGTCTACTATCGTCTTGGCGAATGTGGGCACCTGTGCATGTACCTGGTCTTCATCCACAAACTTATCCACGGCCAGCTTCTTGATCTTGCCTACCAGGCTTTTCTGCGGTTTATTGATATCTGCCAGCTCCTTATTGATCAGGCCATTGAGTTGCAGCTCCACTTGTTTCTGCAAGGCTGCTTTTTGCTCAGGAGTTACGCTGAAATCATCCACCTGGCCATTGATGATGTCACTTATCTTATCTCGCCACTGGTCTACCGAAAACAGGCCGAAAGTAATGCTGTTGATCGTACTGTAGTCACGCTTTATCTGCTCCCGCTGTTCCGATAAAGCCTGCAGATGGTAACCATACCAGGCCTCGCCAAATAATAACACACTCAGCCCAAGGATGAGTAATATGTTAGGAAGGCCAAATTTTCTTGTGGGCGGTATGTGTTGTTCTGTTATCAATGCGTTGCGTTTAAATATTTTCAGGTGAGTATAGGATTGGGTTAGTGAGCGTCGTAAGGGGTTATGAATTTAAGGATAGTAGATAGTATTAGTCCGTACAGCACAAAGCAGATAAAAATGATGTAGCCGGGCTGTAGGGCAGTATTATTGGTAGTAATGATGCTTAAGCCGGCGCTGGGTATGTTCATGGTTTGCAGCTGGCCTTCCAGCAGCCCGTTCAGCCCTATGTACGTCATCAGTATAGCTATTACTATTACATCGGCCATGCTCCATTTGCCCGACTGAAAAGCAAAGTATTTGATCACTTTATTTTCAGCCAGCCGTCTTTTGCTTAGCAGGTGAATACCAGTAGAACTCAGCTTCATGATAGGAAAAAGGATACTGAAAACCAATATCAGGATACCTACCCCTATAGAGTCAGCAGCATGTTGTTTGATCAGCACTCTTACCACATCGAGGATGCTTTTGCTCTGAAAGAAAAGCACCTGGTTTTTAAAAACTACATGCTCACCGAGCAGTACAAAGTCGAATGACTGGATACGCGCGTCCACTTCTATCATGGACGCGGTAAGGCCCACGGCCAGCAGGATAAAAGCAAACAAAAGCGATAGAACAAAAAGAACCGTGTGCAGGTCTACCCGCTTGCGCAATACCCACCACGACAGCAGCACTACCACCACACAGCACAGCATAGCGATACAATAATTGTAAGTGTCCGTACGAATAGGGCCTAAAAAGCTCATCAGCTTATTATTTAGCTCCTCGTGCGATGATACTTTGTACTTAGTGAACAGTGCGGTAGAGATCGAATCACTGGTCCTTATCGTACTGTCTATATAGCCGCTCTTCTGTATGTCGCCAAACTTGGTCAGGGCCATGTTACTTAGCTTGTTCTTATTGGCAGGGTTGTCTACCTTGGCCATTATCGTTCTGGCAAAATCCGGTGCCTGCGCCTTGATCTTATCTATATTGACAAACTTTTGCGCCGCGAACTGCTTTATTTTTCCCCCGGCCGATGTTTGGGGCTTATTGATCATCGCCTCCGCCTTATTGGCCAGCGCTACAATGATCTCCTGTATTTCCAGTTGAAGTTCTTTTTTCTGCTCCGGCGTCATCGTAAAATTGCGCACCTGGTGGTCTACAATGTGGGTCACATTATCCCGCCAATTCTCCACTGAAAAAAGTCCATACTCGATATCGTTGATATCGGCATAGTCTCTTTTTATCTGCTTTTGCTGGTCTGAAAGCAAGTGAAGACGATAACCAAAATACCCTTCAGCGCACAAAAGCCCACCCAGAAAAAGTATCAGTAACAGTTTCAGAGCAGTAGATCCACTATGTGTACGGGTATGTCGTTCTTCGGCCAAATCGGTTTAATTAAGATATTAATATAATGTAAGCAATAAGTTTATACTGGTTATATCAGATAAAAGTAATGCCAGTAAAAAAATATCTTCAGATTTCGTTGCTGATAACAAGTCCTCTTAGTGCGGAATTTCGAAGAAATGATTATTAAAAGGCTGTCTAGAGGCATGAAAAGTCCAACATTGCTGTTGAGCCTTCTCTGCTGAAAAATCAGGATTCCACACTGCAACAAGAAATGGAACTGCCTGATCATAGATGATTTCCCGATCAATTATCATAGGTAAAACAATCGTAGGCTATTTCATCTTTTATTTTTTTTGAAAGCACCTTGTTGTCGGAGAGTATTTTTACCAGATCTTCACGATGCAGGCTGTATACGAGTCGGTCATAAATAGCTTCCAGTGGTTTCCGGCACTCTTTTGCGGGATTGGCCTTGTAAATTTCAATGATGTCTACCGCAACATTATGCAGGTCGTCCTGCTTGCTGGCAAAGTGTATAATATTGCAGAACTGTTTTTCTTCGCCTTCTTTATAATTTTTCACCAGCAGCGGCAAGAATTTTCTGCCGTTACGCGGGCGCAATATCTGTTCCTCAGCGAATATCCTTATCTCTTTATTTCGAAATTGGGCAAGAGCCTGAATCGTGAAAAAAGCAAGTTGTCCATGATCATCAGTGCCCTTCGCCCTCATCAGTTGCAATAGCGGCTTATACCCCAAAGGGAATTGGCACCTGGCAAATACTCGCATATACAACTCCTGCTTAGCAGTATCCTGCTCTTTCATAAAATCTATTGCCAGTCTGTGCACCTCATCATCGCTAACATATCTGCCTGCCCGTGAAATAACCAGTTTCTGTTTCCCCACATCTATCAGTTCTTTTATGTAGGCATAAGTATATTTGACATGCGCTACCTGTTTGGCTCTCAAACGCTTGATAGCCCTGATTGAATCGAGGTAGATCTTTATATATGGATCTTTCCCAGCTGCTTTTCTCAAAGTCTTGTACACATCGATTTCGGGATGCTCCCATTGAAAGTAGTCTTCCCTGCTGCCATCTTCCCAGTCTTCGGGGTCGCGTTTTAAAATTTGACCTATTGTACTTGCAATGCGCAGAATGCCATCCATACCGTTCAGTTCTATCAGTGCATTATTGCCACGGTAGTCGTAGCCGCGCAGGTTCTTCTCAAAGCGCTTATAAATAATTTTTCGCGCTGCTTCGTTCCCTTCTTTTACACAGCACACAGCAATACCAAACATTTGCTCCAGGTCATCAGTCCCCTTTTTACGACTGAGCAGTTATGCAAGTATGGTGTCTACTATTTCTTCTTTATACTCCGACAAACAAATGATAGCATACAGGTAAGCTGCCCTCGATGGCTCACACTGGCTGTCGTAAGCCAGATTGTGGGTGGATGCATGCACAATATCTTTTACTACATTTAGCTGCGGATATTTCTTCTGCAGCAAGTATGCTTCGCCTGTACCCAGCATTATGGATTGTCTGAATCGTTTTTTAATATCGGATATGTGTACCATAATAAACGCCGAACCAAGATATGAATTTCGCGCCGGATAGATATCACCAAAAAAATAAGAGCGAAAGCCACATCGCTCTTCGCTCTGTTTCTTTCCGCCGTTGTTGGTCTTATTTTCTGACCAACAACCTCGCACAGGAAAGATATCACCCAAAAAAACAAGAGCGAAAGCCACATCGCTCTTCGCTCTGTTTCTTTCGCTCTCAATTATTTGGATAGCTTACTCGTAAACGTCCTTCCGGTGCCGTACTCTTCTGATATCTATCACCTCAATTTTATCTGCTATTGAGTAAATAACTCTGTAATCTCCGACACGTATCCGCCACAAATTTTCGTAAGATCCTTTTAGTTTTTTACAGCCTGGCGGCCTGGGGTCATCAGAAAGACTGTCAATGGCAACTTCTACTTTTTTCAAAGCCACAGACGGGAGGGTGTCCATATCCTTTTCTGCGCTATTGCTGATGATTATCTTGTACATCAAAGCTTGCCTTTCTTTCTCAACGATTTTTTCACATCGTCCCAGCTACGTTTAGGCTCATCCCTGCGTGATTCTGCAACAATAACATCTATCAGGTCTTCCACTTCTTCAGGATGTCGCTCAATGGTCTTTATTTCAATAACCACAGCTTTTCTCCTGTTTTTGTCATCCGTGATAAAATCTACCCCTTTCATAATATCGCTTTATACAAAAATAAGGTTTAATCAATAAAAAAAGCCCAACATTACTGTTGAGCTTTTCCCTGGTTGCCTTCGCCAAAGCTTCGGCTACCGATGTCGGGAAGACAGGATTCGAACCTGCGACCACATGACCCCCAGCCATGTACGCTACCGGGCTGCGCTACTTCCCGAAACTTTACAGGAAATTATTATCCTGCAAATATCGTTTTATACCCCGGTTCTTAATTTTACTTTCCAACCTTACTGCTTCACTTCGCGAAGCACAATCAATGATCTTTACTTCGACCCAAGGCACACCTTTCGATGTAAAATTCCCTTTACCGCTATTATGTTCTATTATCCTTTTAGCGAAGTCGCCGGTAGAACCAACATAATATTTTTCTAAAGAGCTACTGTATATTATATAAACTACAAATTTCATTCTATCAACTTATGCCCCTGCGACCATCCCGCTCCTTCAGCGGGATACGCTACCGGGCTGCGCTACTTCCCGCGCAAATTATTCCCTTTCGGGGTGGCAAAGATAATATAAAAATCCTTTCAGGCAATCGTGCCGATAGAGTTTCTTACCCACCTTACTACGATTTCGACAAAGCAATTTATACTATTTTTATCCCACAACACACACAGATCAAACACTTATGGATGCTACCCCATTGACAGAATATCATGTAGATCTTCCAATCACACAACTTAACACTGACCAGTATTTTACTGCATCGGTTACTGCCGTAGAGCGAATGGGCTGGCGCATTGTATCTTGCGATAAACCAATAATACTGTGCCATACGCCCGGTAGCCAAACATCACAGGGCGAGTCTGTAACTATCACTATCGGTATATCTTCAGCTATCTTTCACAGCCGCTCAGTCGATAATGTTGATTTAACCGATGATCAAAACGCAGCGAATGCTGAGCTTTTCATAACCAGTTTGAATAACGTTGTTGAAACGTACAGCCAGGCCGAAAAAGATCTGAAATTCTTCGACAAAGGTAAGCTCATTGCATTGGTTCCTTCGCGCACATACCTTGTTACCCCACTCCTTATCTATGCCAATGTGCTCATTTTCGTGCTTATGGTTTGTAGAGGAGTAGGTCCTCTCACCCCAGAGACTTCCGATCTGCTCAATTGGGGTGGCAATATCCGCCCCTTTGTAGTAGAGGGTGAGTGGTGGCGCCTTTTTACCTATATGTTCCTACATGCAGGGGTATTCCACTTGCTCATGAATATGTTTGCCTTGCTGTATATCGGCATTTTTCTGGAACCTCTTCTGGGCAGAACTAGGTTTCTAAGCGCCTATTTGCTTACTGGTGTATGTGCCGGGTTAGCCAGTATAATCATGCACTCCTTTACAGTGGCTGTTGGTGCTTCCGGAGCGATATTCGGCATGTATGGTGTTTTTGTGGCTATGCTCACAACAAGATTCATCGAGCGCACTGCACGCAAAACAATATTACGGAGTATACTTTACTTTATCATATTCAATCTCGCTAATGGCGTAAAAGGAAATATAGATAATGCTGCACACATTGGTGGGCTGATCAGTGGGTTGGCTGTAGGCTATGCATTCTATCCGGGATTACTGTCTGGCCAGCGCATAATCAGGCAATTGGGTGTTAGCGCAATTATAACTATAGCGGTAATATTGCTTGCGCTAATTAGTATTCACAACCTGAACGATGACTTCCAAGTGTATCAACAGAAAATAGCCAAATTCTCCACACAGGAGTCAATGGCATTAGAAGTGTATAAAATGAGAGAGGACGCACCCAAAGCAGATATTCTCTATAACTTGAAAGACAGAGGCATATATTATTGGAATGAGAACTTAACCCTGCTCAAGGAAATGGACCAATTGGATATACCCGATGCACTAAAAGAGCAAGATAAAAAGCTGCGCAGATATTGCGACCTCCGCATTAGTTTATATCAACTACTGTATCGCAGGCTGAATGAAAACGATTCTTCATTATCTGACCAAATCAATAAAAAAGGTCAAGAGGTCGAGGATCTCATGAAGGATATAAAACAAACCAAGTAACTTTTTGCCTACGACAAATCATGCGAGATCAGCTTCAAAAACTCCGACCTGGTCTCATTTTTCATAAACTGGCCGCTGAAGGCTGATGTGGTGGTTACACTGTTCTGCTTCTGTACGCCACGCATCATCATACACAGGTGTTGTGCCTCTATCACCACGCCTACGCCCAGTGGGTTGAGCGTTTCCTGTATCACATCCAGTATCTGGTGCGTCATGCGCTCCTGCACCTGTAGCCGGCGGCTGAAGCACTCTACCACATGGGCTATCTTGCTCAGGCCTGTTATCACGCCATTGGGTATGTAGGCTATGTGTGCTTTGCCAAAGAAGGGCAGCATATGGTGCTCGCACAGCGAGTACAGCTCTATGTTCTTCACCACTACCATTTCGCTATACGACTCATGAAACTTGGCCGAGTTCAGTATATCAGCAGCATTCATAGTGTAGCCTTGCGTGATGAACTGCATGGCCTTGGCCACACGCTCGGGCGTTTTCAACAGGCCTTCCCTTTCGGGGTCTTCACCTATCTCCACCAGCGTAGAGCGGTAATTCTCCATCAGCTTTTTGGTCACATCTTCATCGTAAGACTCCTTCTTATGGTATGCCATGATTCTTATTTAATGATGAGCGAAGCATTATAACCTCACTCACTTTCGACTTTCTACTTTCTACTTTCTACTTAAAGACCTACCCAAAATACTCCACGTATATCTTCGGTGTCTCCACCAGCTTCACAGCGTGCAGCTTCACATCGCTTTTCTCTATGTGTGGTTTTAGCTCATTCCATATGCCCATCGCAAAGTTCTCGGCGCTAGTAAATTTTCCTTTCATAAAGTCCACATCCAGGTTCAGGTTGCGGTGGTCTACTTTTTCTACGATCACATCCTTTATCAGGTCGCCCAGTGTTTTGGCATTGTATATAAATCCTGTCTCGGGATGCGGTATGCCCTTTATAGTCACATGCAGCTCATAGTTGTGCCCGTGCCAGTTTTCATTAGCGCATTTGCCAAACACTTCTTTGTTCTCTTCACTGCTCCAGGTGGCATTGTATAATTTATGGGCGGCATTAAAATGCTCCACACGCGTCAGGTACACCATATTCTTAATTTTCGTGCAAAATTACGCTTACTGCGTGGTTTTCACAAAAAAGTAGGTTATTTGCGGCATGAACCTGCTTATTGTTGCCGCTACCGAGATGGAAATAGGCCCGCTGGTGGCCCATTTGCGCACCGCGCAGCCTGCCTTAGCTACCAAGGTGCTGGTAACAGGCGTTGGCAGCATAGCCACCACCTACAGCCTCACCCGCCACCTGCAAACCAACCGGTACGACCTGGTGCTGCAAGCGGGCGTGGGTGGAAGTTTCGACCGGTCTATAGAACTGGGCGATCTTGTTTTTGTAGTAGCCGACCAATATGGCGACCTGGGCGCAGAAGACCACGAGCAATACCTCGATATTTTTGAAATGGGCCTGCTGGGTACCGATGCCGCCCCGCATAAAGACAGCAAGTTGCACACACCGCTATCTGCCATACATGAGCGTTTAGAGCTACCACGGGTATCGGGCATTACGGTGAATACCGTTAGTGGCAGCGAACCCACCATAAAGCTGCGCAGCGAAAAGTACAACGCCACCGTAGAAAGCATGGAAGGCGCGGCGTTTCATTATGTATGCCTGCAGGAGGGCGTGGCGTTTGCACAGGTACGGGCCATATCCAATTATGTAATGCCGCGCGATAAAAGCCAGTGGCAGATGAAGGATGCGATATTTAACCTCAATAATTGGCTGATCAGTTTTATTACAGAAGTCGAAAGTCTGAAGTAGAAAGTAGAAAGCTGTGGCGTAGATAGTTATTAGTAGATAGTCGTAAGTAAATTGTCATTAGTAGAAAGCTGTAAATTTCTCAAATCTTTGCGACCTTGGCGTACCCTTTGCGCCTTTGCGTTAAAAACCCACACAATAAGGGCTAGCAAGTGGCTCTGTTTCTCCGCTCTTCTATTTAACTTTGTCCTTCTTTACTGCAATCACATGAACCTAACGCTCGGCTTCAGCCCCTGCCCCAATGATACTTTTATTTTCGATGCCATGGTCAATGGCCATATAGATACAAAAGGCATCACCTTCGATTATGTAATGGAAGATGTGGCCACCCTCAATGCCTGGGCCGAACAGGAAAAGCTGGACATCACCAAGCTTTCTTACAGCACTTTTTTGCATACGGTCAATAAATATGCCCTGCTGCACAGCGGCAGCGCGCTGGGCGTGGGCGTAGGCCCACTGCTGGTGGCCATGAAGCCGCTGGATCTTGCTCATGCGGCCGATTACAAAATAGCCATACCGGGCTTTAATACTACCGCCAACCTGCTATTATCACTCGCTTTGCCGCAGGCTAAGAACAAGACCGAACTGGTGTTCAACGAAATTGAAGCCGCAGTAATGAGTGGTGAATACGATGCAGGACTGATCATTCACGAAGGCCGGTTCACGTACCAGAAAAAAGGGCTCACCAAACTCATGGACCTCGGCGACTGGTGGGAGCAAACCACCCAGGCAGCCATACCGCTTGGCGGCATTGTGATGCGCCGCAGCTATAGCCCGGAACTTTGCGCTACTGTGGATGCGATACTTAAAGAAAGCCTCGCCTGGTCGTGGAAGCGCTACCCGGAGCTGACACCCTTTATTACCAACAACGCACAGGAGATGGAGGAAGACGTGATGCGCCAGCATATACAGCTGTATGTAAATGACTACACCACCGATCTCGGCGATATAGGCCGAAAAGCCATCAACACCCTGTTTGAGAAAGCAAAAAACGGTGGCCTGTTGAAAGAGGAAATGCCGGGAACTATATTTTACTAAGCTTCCGAAAGCGGAAAATGTTTATTAAATTTCATTAATTACCCATATTATAGGCATTCCGGCATATTACTTTATCGTTTTTTAACAAAAAGTGCAGCGCGGAACCCGCATTTTTCAATATATTTGCGTCCCTGTATGCAGATAAGATTGAGAAATTTATTATATTTGTTTGCCTGTGTGATGGTTGTGAGCTCTTGCGGGCCATTCGAAAAGATCCGCAAAAGCAGCGATGTCAATTACAAACTGACCAAAGCAAACGAGTACTACGAGAAGAAGGACTACCAACATGCTAATGAGCTTTATAAGGAGCTGATGCCCATTATGAAGAGCACGCGCAACTATGAGACCCTGTTCTACAAGTACGCATATACATTCTATTACCTGAAGGATTATGTGGAGGCTTCTTACTATTTCAAGAACTTCACAGAGTACTTCCCTACCAGCAAGAGCGCTGAGGAATGCGAGTTTATGAGTGCCTTGGCGCTGTATAAATACGCCCCTAAATTCTCGCTGGACCAGACGAATACGACCAAAGCGCTGGAGGCTATGCAGTCATACGCCAACAGGTATCCGAAGTCAGACAGGCTGGCAGAGGCTAATAAGTACATAGACGAATCGAAGGGCAAGCTGGAATTAAAGAAAGCGGATGCAGCCAAGCTGTATTTTAATATAGACAAGTACAAAGCAGCCATAGTGGCCTACAGGAGCGTGATGCGCGAATACCCCGACTCGCACAGCAGCGACCTGTACCAGTTCATGATCGTGAAGTCTATGTTCAGGTACGCCAAGGAAAGCATTACAACCAAGCAGGAAGAACGTTATACCAATACCATCAGCGCATACAACGACCTCAAGGATAACTACCCGCAGTCGACATACTTGCCTGAGGCAGCAAAACTTTATACAATAGCAGACCTTAACTTAAAAAAATTACGCAATGAGCAACACCAATAGAAAGTCGCTGGGATCAGTGAACGCGCTGATAGAAACACGTGATGTGATCGCCATGAAGGAAAAAACAGGCAACCTGTACGAGTCTATAGCCGTGATCTCTCGTCGCGCCAACCAGATCTCCGTAACTATGAAGGAAGAGCTGCACCGCAAGCTGGATGAGTTCTCCACACATGGCGACAACCTGGAAGAAGTACATGAGAACAAAGAGCAGATAGAAATATCGCGCATTTACGAGCGTATGGCTAACGCCCCGCTGCAAGCCATCAACGAATTTGTTGATGACCATATCTACTATCGCAAGAAATAACTAACCATAGGTTACCCCCATTAAAAAAAGCTATCCGTGCGATAGCTTTTTTTAGTTTGTATGAGGTGGTGTGCGTTTACAAAAGAATATAAAATATTTCGCCCTTCCAGAGCTTGTGCTGTGCTGTACCGCGAGTACCCATGGCTGCACCCCGGGCTGAGATATTTCGCCCTTTCAGGGCTTGTATCCTTCTCGCGACTGGAGGCGAGATGCCCATCGTTACATGGCTTTGCGCTACACATCGCAAAACCCACACGCCCCGAATGGGGCAAAATCCCATAGAATAGGGCAACGCCCTATTAAACGCCCGATGAACAACGCCCAATGAGCAAAACCACATCATCCCGATAGCGGATACTATCGCTAAATGATTTTTCTAATTCCGGACCTTTGCTACGTCCCTTTTTTGTTCTTTATCGCTGTATCGCAAACCTGATGACAGTAGTTCCCTCATTGGTTATTATATGGAGTAAATACATGCCCTCGGGCAATTCACTCGCTAAGGTAATTTGTTCTTTCAGCTCGCCGTTTTGCAGCGTTACGCCGCTGGAGTACACTACCTGGCCCAGCATATTGGCTACTTCTATGCGCGCGTCATTGGTCGTTGCCGGTAATGTACCCTGCAGTGTGAAGTTCCCTTTGTTCGGGTTCGGGGCAAGGCGCATCGTTGCCCTTTGCATATTGATGGTGCTTACGCTTACGTCGCTCACTACAATATATATCCAGCCAAAGGCTGTAAAAGTGCAGGGCACATTGTATACCAGGCAGGTGATAGAGTCGTTATTGGCAAAGTTGCCAATGTAGTAGCTATTGGTGGCACCGGGCACATCAATACCGTTCTTCTCCCATTGGTAGCTGAAGATGCCTGTGCTGCCGGGTGTAGATACATTGAGCGTATCTGTTTCTCCGGGGCGTATCACTGCTCCGGGTGTACCGGATATCAGCACATACGGTATCACGATATCGTTGATGGTCAGCGGGTGGCGGTCATAGAAAACGCCGCAGGAGTTGGTGATGGTGTAGACGATGGTATCAAAACCCGGGTAGCGTACTGTTACAAGGCCGCCACTATTCACGGTAGCCAGCGTATCTACACTTGTCCACACACCGCCTGCTGGTGTCGCAGTAAGGGTGATGGAGTGGTCGCGGCAGGTAATGATCTGTCCGGATATAGTGGTGCTGGTGGGGTGTATCGTTATTACCTTCTGCACTTTGTTGGTACAGCCTGCCAGTACTTTATAATAAAACACAGTATCCATACCCGTAGCTATACCGCCCACCACACCGGTTGAAGTTATGATCATATTGCCATTCTGCACCGACCATACACCGCCGGATGCAGTATCAGTAAGCGTGTCCAGTCTGCCTGTACATGCGAATGCAGGGCCACCAATTGGGCTAAGCGGAGGAGTAGGATTGACGGTAACGTATACCATGATGGTATTGGACAAACTGCCATCGCTCACCTTTATCTTAAAGGAATCGGTGCCGCTGTAGCCCACTGTTGGTGTGTAACTAAAGCCAGATGGTGTAATAACGCTATCGGTAGAAACGGCTGAATAAGAACCTGTGGCAGTACCATGGTGCGGCGCTACGAGGCGGCTCCAGGTCTCTGTTTGCGAGAGGTTAGAATCGCGGATGGCCAGTAGGCTATCTATATGCAGCGTGGGTGTGCTTTCGCACATCACTATATGCACAGCAGCGCCGGCCGTAAAACCCGGGGCGCGGTTAGCGAGGTCTATTTTGCGCACTACATAGTTGCTATGGTCTGCCACGTATACATTGCCCTGGCCATCGCAGCTTACTGCCGTGGGTGCATTGAGTGTGGCCAGTATAGCATAGCCCCTGTCGCCGGTATAGCCACTTACCCCTGTTCCTGCCAGTGTGCTGATGATGCCCGCGCGGGTTATCTTGCGTACCACATTGTTGCTTTCATCGCCTATATATACATTGCCTGCGCTGTCGGCCACTACCCCTACAGGGTAATTGAGCTGTGCGGCAACGGCAGCGCCGCCATCGCCCGTATAGCCGGGTGTGCCGGTGCCTGCGTAAGTGCTTACTATGCCAGCGGTGTTTATTTTGCGTATGGCATGGTTCCAGTTATCCGCCAGGTATATGTTGCCTGCCGTATCGGTGCATATGCCGTAAATATTATTAAAGGTAGCGGCAGTGGCCGGGCCGCCATCGCCGGTATAGCCGGGCGTGCCTGCAGTACCTGCAATAGTGCTGATGATACCCGAAGAATTTACCTTGCGGACCACATAATTAAGGTCTGTAATGAGGAGATTGCCGCTGCGGTCTATAGCCACCGCCTGCGGATAAGAAAGGCGTGCACTTATGGCTGCACCACCATCGCCTGTATAGCCCGATGAGCCGGTACCCGCAACCGTGCTGATGATGCCCGAGGCGCTCACCTTGCGGATCACATGGTTGTTCTGGTCGGCTATGTACAGGTTGCCTGCGGCATCTACGGCCAGCCCTCGGGGCGAGTTGATCTTGGCGCTCACAGCTGCGCCGCCATCGCCGGTATAGCCACCGGTGCCTGTGCCGGTAAGCGTGCTGATGACCCCCGGACTGCTCACCTTGCGGATGCGGTTGTTAGAAAAATCGGAAATGTATTTGTTGCCCGATGAGGTAACCACCAGCCCCCAGGGCTGCACAAGGCCTGCTGCAGTAGCCGGGCCGCTATCGCCGCCATACACAGCAGTGCCGTTGCCGGCAATGGTATTGATGACCTGCCCGAAAGCCGGGGCAGCTATTACAATCAGCAATAGAATAAGGTAAGGTAGTCTTCTCATAGATCAGATCGTTATCAACTATACGTATAAACAGCAAAAATACATATAATAAGTCGTTTACAAACCCCACACTTCCAATATCTGCTCGGTATGGGTTTTGCTCACTACTTTATCTATGATGTGGTCTATTTTGCCTTTTTCGTTGATGAGGAAGGTGGTGCGTAGGGTTCCCATGTAGGTGCGCCCCATAAATGTCTTCCAGTCCCACACGCCATAGGCGTTCACAATGGTTTGCTCCACATCGGTAAGCAGGGTAAAGGGCAGGGAGTATTTCTTTTCAAATTTCTTGTGGCTCTTCTCATTATCTGTGCTCACGCCCAGCACCACTATATCGTGCTGCTTCAGCGCGGCATAGTTGTCGCGTATGTTGCAGGCTTCCTTGGTGCAGGTCTCGGTATCATCCTTCGGGTAGAAGTAGAGTACTACCTTCTTTCCTTTAAAGTCTTTGAGCGATACTGTATTCCCATCCTGGTCGGTGGTGGTGAATGCGGGCGCTTTATCTCCTGGTTTCAGTGTCATTGATTATCGTAGTTATTAAAAATGATCGAACAAATAATTACATCTTATCGGCATGATATAAATCCACCACATAGGAGGCACATAGACCACAGAGTGGGAGCTATAACATTCCTATGTGTGCTTCAGATCGCCGGGTACAGGCCATCCCGATAACTATCGAGGAGCTATGTGACCTATGTGCCTATGTGGTGGCAAATGTCGCGCGTTCAACTAAACGATTCAGATGTTTCCATCTTTCTCATCTTGTAAATTTCAGCTCAAAGGTATTTTTATTTCCGTTCTCGTCCTCGGCCTCAAATACCAGCTTGTGCTTGCCTGCGGGGCAGTGGGCATCGAATTTATAAAAGAAAAGATCGCTGTGCTGCTCAAAACAGATCCACTTGCCATCGAGGTAGCCGCTGAATTTATGTACCGAGGTCATATTGTCCTTCACTTCAAAGGTGATCTGTTTTGCCTTGGCCATGTTGCTATTATTCCGTTGCAGCGATTCTATAACGGGGGCTGTGGTATCTATGGCCAGCCAGTAGGTGCCAAATTTCCGCACAGCGGCTTCGTACCAGCCATCTTCTGTCTGCAGCGCGGCATCGCCGCTTTCCTCCTTGCCATCGCTGTATATGGCTGCTACCTTTGTATACAGGTCGGGCGTTATGATCTTATTCGGCTTCATCTTCAATGAAAAATAGTGGTGCAGCGGCACCCACGGGAAGTGCAAATGAAATTTATCCGACGCTTTATCGGGTGCGTTCTCCGCCCTGAATTTGAAGCAGATGTCGTCATACAGCTCCTTCTCATCCAGCGAGAAGGTCACATTCGTGCTTTTGTACACATTAGGCTTGGGGTATAAAAACTCGGTGCAGTTGCTTTCCGTTTCGGGCGCAGGTTTAATAGACGGGTTTACATACATAATGATGGTGCTCGTGTTCTCCTTATCATCAGTGAGCAGTATGCTTATCTTATGCACCTTGCCATCGGTAAGGTCCAGCCGCCCACGATAGGGATTGAGGTAAGTGAAGATATTGAGCCTGTCGCCGGGCAACTGGAAGAGCAGTTGCACTGTTTTATTGCGTATCTGCTTGGTCGCATAGTCTTCATAGGCATTTACATAGCGGCTCTCGTCGTAGCCAATATTGTCGAGCGTTATCTGCGACTGGTACTGGTCGTCCATAAACACCTTGGCGGTATGAAAGGCCAGTGTATTCTCGCTGCAATCCATAAAATCATTCACTATCACCCCTACCCCTGTTGCTGCTGATGTAACCGTTATGGTATCGCCTTTTACCGGCGAGGTGGAGTCGTCTGTTTTAATAGCGGTGTACACCTCGCCGTATTTTTCCAGCGTCACAAACAGGGGCTTGGTTTCATATACATTGCCTTTATACAGCACTACCTCGGTAGGCACGGGCGCTATCTCATCTACGAGTGGCAGCCCGAACAGCTCTGCATTCAGCGGGTGCTCTGTTTTGGTATCCCTGATCTCGAAATGCAGGTGCGGCGCGGTAGAGCCCCCCGTATTGCCCGACCACGCTATAAGCTGCCCCTTCTTTACCGGGAACTGCGTGGGCGATAGCGGCAGGTCCACATCCCAGCGTTTTTTGGCATACTGTTCTTTCTCTACGTACTTCTGCATAGCGGGTGCAAAGTCGTTGAGGTGTGCGTACAGTGTGGTGTAGCCATTCGGGTGTGTGATGTAGAGCGCATGCCCAAAGCCCCCTGGCTCCATCTTGATACGGGAGATATAACCCTCCGCGGCGGCATGTACCGGCTGGCCTTCTTTGCCCAGCGTTTTTATATCCATACCGCTGTGAAAATGCCCCGGCCTGCACTCGCCAAAATTACCGGCGAGGAAGATGGGTATATCCAGCGGGTTACGGAAGTAGTCCTGCGGGTAGTTGGGGGCAGCTTGCTGCGCAATGCCGGACAATGACATAAAAAGCAAAACCCCGACCCTCCCGCAAAAAAAGCGGGACCGTGTGCCGGGAGATATAGCCGTTAAAACCCCGACCCTAAAGGGAGATATTGTCTTCCTGTCCATTATTTTTTCTTTTAGTAACCACTTCCTGTATAATGCAAAAGTAGCCCGTTATATTGTTCATTGCTTATGGTAAATTTCTGCGGCGATCCAGTTTTTCCGAAAAGTGCGGAGGCCTGCGCGGGTATAGCCATGTTTTTTGAAGCTGCCCTGCATATCCGGTAGCTCCCTCGCCTGTATCCGGCACAGCAGCCTGAAGAACATATACATGATCCGCAGCAGCACCTTGTGTGCAGGCGCTGTAGTGTTCTGAAAATCGGCATAGAGCCAATGCCCGCCTGGGGTCAGCGCCATATGTAGTTTATTAAAAACTACTTCAGCGCTTTGCTGATCGAAGTTATCTAAGAAGAAAGCGGTAAATACCACATCATAGCCATTTGCAAGTGGCACCTGCTGTATATCAGAGGCAATGAAAGCCACTTCATTGCCACCTGCATTGCGTCTTCGGGCAAGGGCTATCATTTTTTCGGAAGCGTCAATGTAAGTGATGTGCAGGCCTGCCGGGTGGTGCGCTGCTATGGTTTCCAGTATCCAGCCCGTGCCGCCGCCCACTATAAGCACTCGCGCGCCGGGGGGTATGGCTTCCACAAGGTACGGCTGCGCATCAATGAGCGTATGCCCGAACACCAGCCGGGCCAGCCGGTCGTAAACAAATGCAATAGTGTCGTAGTTGTACCTCACCTGGGCAAATATAACAAAGGCCCCGCTAACTGCGGAACCCCTGCGTATAACAAGCTATTTTACAAACTACTTATTGAAGATGGCGCAGCGCACCTGGAACTGTAGGTAATCGCGGTCCAGGTACTTATCGGTAGGGGTGAGGATATTGTTCACGCCCTTGCGGTAAGACACTGCTGCCTTCACTGTTTTGGTCACGTTATACTCTGTTTTACCTACAAACCCTATATCAAACGTAGGCGCTACTTTTACGTTGTCGGTAACATAAGAATTGATGGTGGGCCTGTTGTCGGTAAGCATCTGCTGAAAATCGGGGCCTACACCTACCGACATTTTTTTCATCACCTTGCAGCCTATAGATGGTGTTACCTGTACATAGTTAAGGCTGTATGTTTGCGGGGTGGTCTCAAAGTTTTCCCATACCGGGGCTATCGGTGGGGCAGCCTTGCCATCAGTGGTGGTACTGGTTGTCCGGGCTGCAGCGGCGGGCCTTCCTGCGACCGATGCTCCGCTCACCTGCATACTATAGCCATACTGCGCAGTGGTTTGCGTGCTGGTGGCAAATGCCACATCACTTTCTATGTATACTTTATCATTGATCATCTTGCGCACAGTAGCGCCTGCGGCATAGCCGCTGCTCTGGCTGCCATGATTGATGCCGCCGGAGATGATCACCGAGAATGTACTTGGCTTCTTTACTTCAGCCTCGGGCTTAAAGGTGTGTATGCCTTCTTTATCAGCCAGGGCATTTTTATTTTCATTTTCTTTCTTTACCTGCTGCACCGCGCTGCTCAGGTTGAAGTTGTCTTTCTTGGTGTGTGCAGTGCTGTTGTTGCCTATAGCTGCATCCAGGTTTATGGCAAATCTTTCGGGTGCTGTCTGTGTTATTGCGGTATGTTGTTTTTTAGCGTTAGTATTATTATCGCCTGCTGCTGTAGTATAATCAGTATGATCGGCAACAGTATTCAGGCCGGCGCTGTTACCTGCCTGTGCGGGGCCGGTGGCTGCTATGCTGTGGTGAGTGGCATGCTTGGCATGTGGTGTTGCGTGTGCAGAGCGCATATCGCGCCACTGCATGATCGGCGATACGCCTACGGCCAGCGCCACAGAGGCGGCTACACCGGCCAGTGGCATCAGCCACCACATCATCATGCTGCGTTTTTTGGAACGCCCGTCCATTTGCTCAACGAGACTATCCCAGTTACGGGGGTTGTACCCGAAGTCGTTCTGCTCAAACTTCCGCCTGATCAGTTCGTCAAATTCTTTTGGCTTCATAACTCACTTTTTGAAGTTCACTTTTTTTAATTTTCTTCTGCAATATATTTCTCGCCTGGTGCACGTGCCAGTGAGAAGTCCCTTCACTTATCGTTAGCTGTTCTCCTATTTCCTTATGGTTATATCCGTCAAACACAAAGAGGTTAAAGACAGTGCGCGTCATAGCGGGTAATGATTGTATGATGCCCACCAGTTCTTTAAATTCTATATGCTCTATGCCTTCATTATCTATGGGTATGTTGGTCTCTTCTATCGGTATGGCATTCACATGCATCGCCATTTCTTCTTTCAGGGCTGTTCCCCTCAGGTAGTCGAGGCAGGTGTTCACCATTATGCGCTGCATCCACCCGGGGAAGGAGCCCACACTCTTAAAATGCTCTACCTGTGTAAATATTTTGAGGAAACCATCGTTGACTAATTGTTCAGCATCCTGCATAGATTTAGCATAACGGGCGCATACCTTCAAAAACATACTATAGTATGTCTTATACAGATGCTCCTGTATAGTCCGGTTTTTTTTCCGGCACCCTGCTATTATTTCTTCTTCAGAATATGCGGGCATAAATGCTAACAATTTCAATGGCCACACCGCGGGCAAATGCCGGGTGCTTTGATTCAGTAAATTACTATAAGTTTTCCATATCTCTATTTTATTAGTGCATCATCACACCTTTTTACCCCTGTATGACTGTTTAGTTGGCTATAAAAAGAAGGCGCCTTCCCGTCATTGAAACTAACCACTCACCTATATAGACGTAAATGGGGGAGCAAATCTTGGGTATTGGGGGAAAAATATTTTGTTAATAAACAAAATATATAATGTAATGGTTCGTTACCCATTTTACAATTGGCAGAATGGCTTTGCCCGCCGTAGTTGAAAACGATGGTGTGTCCAAGCTTTTTGCTACTATTAAGCTATGGTGGCGTTTGCACCGTTCAAGGTTCACCTATCTATTGAGCAAACCAAAAAAAGCTGCACCACCTCTCAGGCAGTGCAGATACAAATCATGCACAATAAACTTACTTCACTATAAACTTGCCCGACTGTGTATTACCTGCTGTGATCACCTGGTACAGGTACAGCCCTGCCGCATAGCCCTTCACATCAAAGGCCGCCGTAGTGCCGGTATTGATCACCTGCTCATCAAGTACCCTGCCGGTTACGTCCATCAGCTTGATGGATACATTACCAGATGCCGGGAACTCAAAATTAAGCGTCATGCTGGCAGGGTTAGGATATACCCTTATCCCCTGCACCACCTTATTGATCGTATTGTTATTGCCGGGTGTGGTTGTAGTATTGGCCTTGCGCTCGCCCATACCTTCGCCGCCTGTACCACAGCAGGGCATAGACAGTGAGTGCGATATAACCAGCGAATACAACGTGCTATCTACATAACCCAAAGACGAAGGCGGATTGCCTGCCTCATCTGCCGACGATGTTGCCCACTTTGTAGGGTTAGCAAAATCGCTAAGTGTGCTACCGGTAAATACATACTTCTGGTAAGTGCTTGCATCCGTTACAAGTGGTGCGCCGGGACTGGCTGCGCTTGCTGGTACCACATTCATAGAATAGGTTCCATCAGGCGTGTATACTATGCCCTGGTAAAAGGCGGGTGAGCCGGGAGCTGCTGTGGTACAACCGGGGCAGCGCACCTGTAGCCCATCTGCCGCATCAAGGTTCATAGTAGTGGCCCATGCGGTTGCAGTATCATATACCGTAGTGCCGGTATCGCTGCAATAGCTCGATGAACTGGCATTTTCAATGCCCGCATAGCGTTGCAGGTATGCTTTTGGCGTACCCGGTATAGGCAGGTATACAATGCCATTTGTGCTGTCTATCTTCATGGTATCTGGCAGGCCGTAGCAATTTACTGTAGCATTATACATCACCAGCACAGTGCCTACCTTTATGTTTTGCCACAGTACATTATCAGGTTTCAGTCTGTAATGCCCACGCGTGATGCCGGCATTGCCTGCTGTGCTGCCACTGGTATCAAAGTTGCCCGAATTATCATCTGCTATCCAGCCGCTCACATCGCTGTAATCACCAGCATCGCTGCCGCAATTGGCTACTATCATTTCGGCATACTGGCAGCCGGTATTGTTAGATGGCCCTTGCGATATTTCCGTTACTGCAAGCACGCCGGGGTTCGATTTCAATACCGTGCCTTCTGTAATTGTAGGGAACAGCAGCGTATCAGGATTGGCAGTAAGCATTGACTTTAAAGTATCCGAGGCATAGGCCGCTAAAATACTCTCAACGCCTGTATGTGTACTCCCCTTTGAGCTGTCAAATACATTAACGAGGGTTGTTAGTGTAGCATCGTCTAATACATCATAATATAGCGTGGCAGAATCCGCATGTAGTACAGAGTCAACATTTAAAGAAGCTGCATAAGCATTGGCAATGGTATTATTGATGTTGGCGTACCTGCCTATAACACGCTTCTTCACGTTGAACAGTTCTTTGCCCAGTGTGGCAAATTGAATGTTTGTTATGCTATCCATCGGGTACTTTATGTTTATGCTATCGTACACTGCTGTAGCGCTATCTGCATAGCCATCTTCCAGAAGCAGGTATGCCTTCGTCAGTTCACCTGCACCCGAGTTTAACTGCCCAACCCAATAATACAAGCTGTCCCTGTGGTTCACTCCATCGCTGTCGCCCATATAATAGTTGACATTGTATTTCACAGCCATATAAGCATCTACCGGGTTATTGTTAGGATCAATGACAGCCGGGCGGTGGTGTGCCGCAGGAATAGCCGTAGTAGAAGAAGACGTTGTTGTACTTGTTACAGAGCCTGGCAAGGCACATTGATCAGCTATGGTTAAAGGGGTTACTGTTATACCTGAACCCGGGGTATAGGTCACAATACCTGTACTTGAAGTACCCGGTTGGTCCAGGATGCTTGCACCCGTTGCATTTGAATACAAATAAGTGATTGGGATAACATTCGATGCAGACAGGTTAGTATATGAACTGCCTACAGAAAATGTATTCCCGGCAGTTGACCCAGATCCATAAATATGTCCTGCATAAGAGGTACTTGCATTAAGCCCTTGTAGATAGCGTATTCCGTCGCCACCAGCTAAATAGTCTGCACCCATCGTCGAAATATCAAAAACGTTATTGGTATTGGTATTGCACTTGTACCATAAGCCGGTAAGGTCATCGTAATTCTTATAATTACTCAGGTTAGCTGCTCCAAGCCCTTTGTAATTATTATTATTAATAAGCTCTTCTGCTACTGCCAGTACTGTATTATCTGCCAATACCCCTACTGTTTTATTCGAAGAAGGCGAAGTACTGATTGATCCCGGATTGATCTGGAAAGAATTGCTATGCACATTGTAGTTCATAGTACCTTGCAAGTTAAGCCCGATAGATTGTATGATCGTAGAATAGGGTCTCGATGTCGTTAGCCTGGCTACAACAGGGATGCTGAAGGTACATTGCGTTACAATTGGCGATATAGAATTATTAAGGTCTACACCAATCACATTATTACTAAAATCTGAGTAGGCTATTGATGCTGTATGGCTGGCATCAATGCCATCATGGTGTATGGCGCAGGTAAAGTTTGAGAAAGCATTCCGTACAGGTGATGCAAACGGAGAAGTAAAAATACCCAAAACATTGAAGCCCATATTGGAACCATAAATGCCATAAGTAGTATACGATGAACCCAGCGAGTGGGTAAATGTAGATCCCCCAATACTCACGCCCTTCACTCCACTACCTTCAATATGGTACAAAGTAGGTGAGAGTAACGTGCTTGGATCATTATTATCAAAGGCGCAGTTTCTGAACGAGCTGAAATTATTTATTTCGGCATGTGTACTTGGGTTGAAATTAGCATACGGCGCAAAGAACACACCTATATTGTTATTATGAAACGCACAATTGATAGCCTGTATTATACCGCCGCCCGTGCCGGGTGTGGAATTACCCAACGCTACAGCAGTTTTGGCATAAGAGATATTGCTGGCCGCGCCATCTATAAGCAGGTAGCCTTGGCTGGTTGTGGCTAAAGGCGTTTGCGTGGCCGCGGCGCTGCCCCATACCCGCACACCGCCCCACATCCCACCCGTACCTTCGCAATTCCCCGAAAACCTGGTAAGTGTAGCGTTGGTCAGTGTCAGTCTGCCGCCATTAGTTCCTGTAACAGTCGAATTATCAATATCTATATGATCGTCCGCGTTTATTTGCACCGTCATGCCATTTATGGTAAGCGAACCACCTGCTTCTATTTCTATGTTATTCGATCTGATCGTTGTCGTCGGTATTCCTGTAACATTCGTAACAGGGTTACTGGAAGATGTCCATACCTCTGCCCCGGTCACCTTATAGGTCGCTCTTAATTCGGTGCCCCAGCTGCCATAATCTTCACCCCTTATCTGCGAACACAGGTAATAGCCAGATGGTCTTGAAGTTAATCCTGTAGGAATGTTATTATCTGAATGTATGTTTGCATCCGATGTACATGTTGTGGTTACCTGGGTGGGCACAATTGTTGTAGTTGGTATAAAGCCAACAGGGAGATATGCCAGATTTCCTTCACTGCCCAGATCGCCTTTTACCATAAATAGATCTCCATAATTGTCGAGTTCCAGATCAGTATAGCTGTAATCTGAGGTAGTGGTTGACAAATGTATTCCACCTGATGCATCCCAGTACCCCAACCCAGCAGGGCTTAACGTGGATCCGGAGCTCGGCGGATAAGAACAATTCGCATAACTGAAGTAAATAACATTTGAAGATGGAACATACTCAAACCCAAAAATCGCAGGTACTTCTGACGATGGTGGTGTTGAAGTCGTTGAAAATAACGATTCTAGCGAAGGATAGAATGAAGTAGTAGTGGATTCATAAATAGAGCTCGCGCCTCCATATGTATCCATCAAAGTGAACATCTGTAGCCTCCAGCCAAATCGAGGTATACCATCCGAACTGGATTCCCCTGTAGTTCCGCAGATGTAAGAAAAATATTTCACGCCGCCAATGGTTAAAATTTTCCCTTTCGGGCTATAGGCATTAGCTTGGTAATGCTCATCGCTTCTATGATCATGATAGGTATAAGCTGTTGTAGGCAATGCTCCGTTAGCGGCGATTTCCCATTTTCTCATTAAAGAACGATTTGAACCGTCATTGATCGGCTCAAGGCTATATACATCGCGTGTACAATCACTATTAGGTGCATCAACAGCCAACACAAATTGATATGGGAAAGCATCACCACTTAAAGTTCCGCCTAGGTTGTCAGGCCCCGCTACATTATCCAACATAATGTGGTCTATACATGTAAACGCAAAGTCACCCGGCACGCCTGTAGTTGGGTCTGATAAGGTAGGGTCATTGCTAATATCTACTTCTATTGCTCTGAGCTCGTAAATGTGGTCTTCTTCATAATGAGTATCATGAGCCCAAAACAGCACATAATAACTATTTTGCTTTCCAGGAAAGGGGAAAATAGATATTTCAGAAACCGCCCACCCAGGCGTCAGTGTATAAGACACTGAACTGTAAGTACCTGTAAAGGTACTTGCGCTGTAAGTAAAGTCGAAAAACTGATAGCCGCTTGGCGAATAAATCCCATCTGCATTAACGGAAAAAAGCAAATGCCCCGCACCATCATAAGCACTATTCCTAAAATTTTTATAGCCTCCATACATTCCACTTAAATCATCTAAGTCACTAATTCCTGAAAATGCATTAGTACCCGTTGTTGTTGCAGCAGCATTACAGGGCATATCGTTATTATCATGGCACCCCCCTGTTCCAAAAACGGACCAGAAATGCGCCAATTGTCCAAAAACTGTTGAATTAAAAATGAGAAATACACAAAGGAGGCACATCCGCTGTGCGCAGCGGGCAAATAATGTTTTCTTTTGCATTTTTGTATGGTTTAAAAGTGAATTTATAATCTAATGGATTTACCTGATAAATAATTTAGTCATTACATTTCCTTTCAGTTCATCTTTCACAGAAAGAAAGTATATCCCTGACGGGATATTTTCCTTCACCATTTTTGTTTCATTCGTTTGCGCCGAAAATTGGCTGATCGTTCTACCTAAATGATCAATAATTGATATGGAGAGTTGATTAGTACTTGTTGATGAAACCAGTAAATGGAATATACCATCGGAGGGATTAGGATAAACAAACAGCTTATCTTCTACATTATCAGTTATATGTACATCAACTGTATTGCGGATATACCTAACCCTACTATTCCCAAGATCTGATATATAAATAGAACCAGCAGGGTCTATAGCAACACTTACAGGTCCATTAAATTCAGCTAATGTTGCTTCTCCGCCATCCCCGCTAAATCCGTTTGTTCCGGTTCCTGCAATAGTATTGATGCGGCCGTCAGTACTTATCTGTCTTAATCTTCCATTATGCCCATCTGTAATATCCAAGTTTCCAATCGGATCAATTGCTATATCAGTTGGGTTGTAAAATTCAGCAGTTGTCGCATAATCTCCGTCTCCTCTATATCCCGCAGTATCATTCCCTGCAATAGTGGTAATAATACCTGAAGTATTTATTTTTCGAATTCTATTGCCCCCATATTCTGTAAAATAAATGTTACCAATATTATCAACAGCAATCGCATAAGGATTGTCAACACCTGCTGCTATAGCCGCGCCTCCATCGCCTGTATCTATCGAGGAACCTGTACCTGCAACTGTAGTAATAATGCCGATAGTATTAACCATCCGTATGCGGTTATTAAACGCATCTCCAATATACAAATCACCCAGTCTGTCGAAAGTAATAAAGCACGGTCCGTATAATTTGGCATTTGTTGCCGGCCCCCCGTCTCCAAAGTACCCTTGCGTCCCATCGCCTGCAATTGTGGTAATGATACCTGCTGCATCTATTTTGCGCACACAGTTATTAAATCGATCAGAGAAATACACATTGCCTGCGTTGTCCGTAGCTACAGCATTTGGGGTTTGCATAGTAGCAGCCGTTGCCGGGCCGCCATCACCGCTATACCCGCTTGCGCCGGTACCTGCAATGGTGGTAATAATTCCCGCGGCATCCACCTTGCGAATGATATTATGTCCCCTATCTGCAATGTAAAGGTTACCACTATTATCTAAAGCTATTCCATAGGGTAAGTTCAACTCGCAATCCACTGCAGGTCCGCCATCTCCTAATGTGGTGCCACCACCAACTATAGTAGTAATGATCTGCGCCTTTGCTCCGCAAGCGCAAACAATAATCAATAAAAGTGTAATGATCTTTTTCATAAAATAAAATTGTACTTCTAAATTAAAACAAATTCATGGCACGCGGCTCATTAATAAAGATTTGCTATAATAATAGACGTATTTTCCTGCTATTGTCTTTGGTATATTTCAAAATATAGTTGCTTTCTTCGTTCTTTCAATATTTAAATTGAAGATGAAATATTTTCAAAAGCTGCTGGTACAAAAGTATTCACGCATCCTTTATGTCACCTAATTTTCAGTCGTGTATATATTTACCAATAGAGAATAATTTTTACTGGTAGTAAAAAAATAATGCAAAGAAAGTTTGGCAATATGCCTGAAGATGTTACACAGGTATTTGCGGCTGCATTATTTCATCAATACTTATTTTGTAGTAATCAGCAAATTTTCCAACACAGTAAGGCTGAGGCATGTATAAGTGCCATGCTCTACCTGGCTGATAACCGACTGGCTTATATGTATGCTCAGAGCCACGGTAAGTATTTTCTCATTCCTGCGGATGCGTACCTGGTGCAGGTTCTGGCCTATTCGTGCTAATAATTCAGTTAAAGGCATATTGTGTATTTTAGGTATAAAAAACTAACTATCAATTTCCGTTGTAAACATAGGCAGCCTTTTCAACTTTTTTCAGAGGTAAAACACCCAAATCTTTTGAGGCCATTTTTGTTATATACTCGTTAATGCAAAATGGTCTAATAGTATGCACATATAAAATTTCCGTTTACTTATTTTTATACAAACTATTATATACCAACAAATTACAAACGACTTAACAAAGTGAATGATGCATATAATTTAAAAATTCAATTAATTTATTTTCATTAAAAAAAATTCCATTGGGCACATTTTTCACATTTGCACACTTTTTGATGGGCAAAATATTATGTTGAAGTTTCTCCCTGTTATGCGCCGCTTTTTATAAGAATTCATACTTCGCGAGAAACTATCAATAAAACCAAACACCCCATAGATTTTTCGTCTTGGCTCGTATTCCTTTATAAGCGACCTTTGTGCCATTCTTTGCCCGCCATAGCTTTTTTTAGCGAAGGAGGGAAAGCATGTTTTCCCCCTTTTTGCGATCTTTAGAGAAACCTTTGTGGCCTTTGTGGTTGAAAAATAATTGCACAAACCAAGCATATACCCCTTTCAGTACAAGACAGTAGCCCACTCGCTCCACTTTAAGGTTTTCACTTTTTTGACTTTTCACTTCTTACCCGTGTGACATCCAATGGGACATTCAAAAAATTAAATACGAACAAAACACTTGCCCACTCTCACTTACATAAATAATCATAATCAGAATTACCAACAAAAAAAGTTTTCAGCGCATGGGACA
>Ga0316218_1000308_pt1 | contig 73137 bp, 62 predicted proteins | sample TBH18003metaG_FD_203634 | JGI IMG/M metagenome (GOLD analysis project Ga0316218, IMG submission 203634) | Freshwater microbial communities from Trout Bog Lake, Wisconsin, USA - TBH18003 | ecosystem: Environmental > Aquatic > Freshwater > Lake > Hypolimnion/Profundal zone | place: USA: Wisconsin... | reverse complement strand
TTTGACCCCTGTTTTCCCTCCAAAAACACAAAACCTGGCAGGAACCTGGCAGAGACTTATTCTAAAATAAAAAGGGTTTACGAATTTTACTTCATAAACCCTTGATACTGTTGAGTTTAACTCTGTGGGCCCACCAGGGCATGATCCTGGGACCCCCTGATTATGAGTCAGGTGCTCTAACCAACTGAGCTATAGGCCCTGAATTTCGGTTACCCGAAAATCATAAGAGGCGCAAAAATAGAAAAATATACCACATAACAAGAAGCTAATTTTCAATAGGATTGCCCATAATTTCGATCCTCCACCTAGCTTTGTACCATGCATCCCATCAAAAACATCATTTTCGACCTCGGCGGTATTTTTATGAATATCGATTTCAAAAAAACCGAACAGGCGTTTATCGATCTGGGCATTACCCAATTCCCGGATATGTTTAACCAGCATTTTGCCAACCATCTTTTCGAGGACCTCGAAACCGGTAAAATTTCGCCCGATCAGTTTTATGAAGCTTTTCGTCAGGCTACCGAAACCAGCTTATCCAATACCCAGATCAAAGATGCCTGGAATGCACTATTGCTCGATTTCCCCGAAGAAAGACTGGTTTGGCTGGAAGAATTAAGCACCCGCTACAAACTATTCCTCTATTCCAATACCAACCAGATTCACTACGACGGATTCATGGAAATCCTGCAAAAAGAAAATAACCGTAGTCAATTCAACCATCTGTTTAGCAAAGCCTATTATTCCCATGAATTGGGCCTACGCAAACCTTACCCCGCATCGTTCCAATATATCCTGGAAGAACAAAACCTAAACCCTTCAGAAACCCTTTTTATAGATGATACCCTCGGAAATATAGAAGGAGCCAAAGAAGCAGGACTACAAACCATACATCTGGTTGCTCCTAGGACGGTGCTTGATTTGGGGCTGTAGGGGGACTTGGTAGTTGGCTATTGGCTGTTGGGGGGAATGGCAGTAAGCTATTGGCTGTTGGCCATTGGCTTTAGGTTGGTTGAACCTGATAGTTTAGTTGTTTGGATAAACAATAGCTAACGGCCAATATCCAAAAGCCAATATCCAAAAGCTAACAGCTAATAGCCCAAAATCTAAGGCTTAACCTCTTCAAAATCAATATAATCCGCATCCTTCGTAGTAGATTTTGCCTGTGTATGAACCGGCTGCTGCGCCTGGTTTTGTTGTTGCGCCTGTTGCTCCTGCATTTGCCTGAGCTTGTCTTTTACCTGTACCGTGGCCTTACTTACCGGAATTACCAGCTCAAATATGAATTTATAGAGCATATAGAGCAGGAAACCGTATATGATAATCTTGAACATAGGGGTAAAGGTAGTAACTAAATAAATACTCAACCCCGGCCCCTCACTATTCATACATTGGGAGCGTGGGTGAGTAAGAAATTTGGTAAAAATTCTCCCTTCCCCTATATTTGCATTAACAAACGAATCAAGAGAAGGGAACGGCTACCGTTCCCTTCTCCTTTTTAGGTATGGCAAACGAAGCACATTTACAGGAGATAGAAAAGCTGGTAAGCAATTTACTGGCCGATGAAACAGAATATTTTTGTGTGTCTATCCGCATCAAACCCACCCATAATGTAAAGGTATTTCTGGATGGTGACAAAGGATTGCCTATCGAAAAATGCGTACAGTTTAATCGCAAACTGTATAAGATGATTGAAGAACTGGGTATTTATCCGGAAGGAGAATTTTCATTGGAAGTATCCTCACCCGGACTGGATGAACCCTTACAACTGCACCGACAGTATGTAAAAAATATCGGTAGAGAAATAGAAGTGCTGTTTACAGATGATACACGCAAAGAAGGCAAATTGCTCGAAGTAGCAGAATCGGATATCATCATAGAATATACAGAGGGCAAAGGAAAGAAAGCGGTAACACAACAACTGGTTATTCCATTTACCAATATAAAATCAACAACCGTTCAAATTAAATTTTAAATCGTTCTGGTTTCGGCCGGAGCAGGGAACTTAAACATTAACACATGGCTAGTATCAACCTAATTGAGGCATTCCAGGAATTCAAAGACGCAGAGAATATCGACCGTCCCACGATGATGAAAGTGGTAGAAGACGTATTCAAAACCCTGCTTCGAAAAAAATATGGCAGTGACGATAATTTTGACGTGATCGTAAATGCAGAGAAAGGTGATTTGGAAATCATCCGTCGCCGTATGATTGTAGAAGATGGAGAAGTACTGGATCCACTGGCTGAAATTGGCTATTCTGATGCCTCTAAAATCGAACCCGATTTTGAAGTTGGCGAAGAATTATATGAAGAAGTGGATATGGTTGATTTTGGCCGTCGCGCCATCCTGGCCGCAAAACAAACCCTGGCCAGCCGTATCAGCGACCTGAAGAAAAATGTATTGATCAAAAAATATGGCGATCGTATTGGTGAGATTATCAGCGCCGAAGTTTACCAGGTTTGGAAAAAAGAAGTATTGTTACTGGATGAAGAAGGTAATGAACTGATCCTCCCTAAATCTGAACAGATTCCACAGGATTATTTTAAGAAAGGTGAAAATATCCGCGCGGTTGTAGCTCGCGTTGACCTGAAAAATAATTCACCTGTTATCATCTTGTCAAGAACCAGTCCGCTGTTCCTGGCCAAATTGCTCGAAATTGAAGTGCCTGAAATATTTGACGGACTGATTGCCATTAAAAAAATTGTACGCGATCCGGGAGAAAGAGCGAAAGTGGCCGTTGAATCTTACGACGATCGTATTGATCCAGTGGGTGCTTGTGTAGGTATGAAAGGAAGTCGTATTCACGGTATTGTGCGTGAATTGAAGAATGAGAATATTGATGTGATCAACTTTACCACCAATATCCAGTTACTGATCCAGCGTTCATTAACACCCGCCAAAATCAGTTATATGGAACTGGATAATGAAGGTAAACATGCAGAAGTGTACCTGAAAGCCGACCAGGTTTCTCTGGCTATCGGTCGCCGTGGGGTTAATATCAAACTGGCTTGTGAACTCACAGGTTATGAAATTGATGTGTACCGTGAAGATGAAGATGCCGTTGATGAATTTGATATTGACCTGGATGAATTTAGCGATGAGATCGAGCCATGGGTAATTGAAGAATTCAAACGTATTGGCTGTGATACTGCCCGCAGTATCCTGAAATTGACTGCAGAAGAACTGGAAAGAAGAACCGACCTGGAAAAAGAAACCATCCAGGATGTGAGAAAGGTATTACAGGAAGAGTTTGACAGAGAAGAGTAAGCAGCAATTAAGAGACTATCTTTGTCGAAGTATAGGTTCCTTCCGGAAATACACTTTGACAGATGGAGCATATAAATACAAATGAATCCTGCTGATAGAAGGCAGGGTTCCGGGACTAAAAAAAACTGAATGTCAGAACTGAAATTACCAAGACTGTTAGCAGCCGCCAAAGAGTTTAATGTGGGTCAGGACACCCTTATTGAATTCCTGGTGAAGAAAGGATTTAACCGCGATGACCTGAAGCCTACCGCAAAGCTCCAGGAAGACCAATACTATGCACTACAGGCAGAGTTCCAGGGCGATAAAGTTGCCAAGAATAAAGCCGACCTGGTAGAAATACCCAAAGGTGCACAAGGAGAAACTAAGAAAAAGAAAGACGAGGAAGAGATCACATTCAGGAAAGATGAAAAGAAAGCGGCTCAGGCAGCTCCTAAAGAAGAGCCCAAACCAGCAGAAGAAGCCCCTAAGCCTGAACTGGTAGTAACTGCACCCGCGCCTGTAGTTGCCGAAGTATCTCAGCCGGATTTTGTAAAAATTGATGCCCCCGAGCTGGAAGGCACAACTGTTGTAACCAAGATTGATCTGTCTGCTATCGACTCTTCTACCAGACCTAAAAAATCTGCCAAGAAAAAAGATGCCAAAGCAGAAGAAGAAACCATAGCTCAGGAAGAAGTTAAACCGGCTAAATCAAAAAAGAAAGAAGAAGAGATCGTTGAAAAAGCTGCCGAAACAGCGGCACCGGCTCCAACACCGGCCCCAACCCCTGTTCATGAAGAAGAAGCAGGTCCAACGATTGAAAATATCAAAGCCGATAAACTGGAAGGTCCAAAGATCCTCGGTAAAATTGAACTTCCGGTAAATAGCGATACCCGTCCCAAACCTATGGGCAGGGATGAGAAACGCAAACGCAAACGTATTCCGGTAGATAAAAAAGGAGATGGACCCGGCGGTGCGCAAACCGGCGGCGGTGCTAACCAACAGGGTACTGTTAACAGAACTGATGCCAATGGAAAACCTACCGGACCTAATCGTCCGATTGTTCCGGCCAATAATAACCGTGGCGGACAAGGCGGGGGTAATTTTAACCGACCAGCAGGTGGCGGCGGAGGTGGTAACAGAGGTGGCGGCGGTAACCGTGACAGAGGTCCACAAGTAAGAAGAGAGGATAAAGAAATTGATCAGAAAGCCATACAGGAAAAAATACGTGAAACCCAGGCCAAATTATCTGGTACTGGCGGACGTGGAAAGAGCCTGAAAGCCAAATACCGCCGAGCAAAACGCGATGAAGCGGCAGAGGCAATGGGCGAAATGACAGAAGATAATAAGCTACAGGTTACAGAATTTGTAACAGTAAGTGAACTGGCTAACCTGATGGATGTAAGCTTCGCTGATGTAATTGGCAAGTGTATGAACCTGGGGGTAATGGTATCCATTAACCAACGTTTGGATGCGGAAGTGATTGAATTGGTTGCCAGCGAATTTGGTATTGAAGTAGAATTCATTGGTATTGAAGATGCCGATGAAATGGAGGAGGAAGAAGAAGAGGATGAAGCAGAAGCACTGGTTCCACGTGCGCCTATTGTCACCATCATGGGTCACGTAGATCATGGTAAAACCTCATTACTCGATTATATCCGTAGTGCCAATGTGGTGGCCGGTGAAGCGGGTGGTATTACCCAGCATATCGGTGCCTATGAAGTAACCCTGCCTAATGGCAAAGCCATCACTTTCCTGGATACACCCGGTCACGAAGCGTTTACCGCCATGCGTGCACGTGGTGCAAAAGTTACCGATGTTGCTATTATAGTAGTTGCAGCGGATGATGCCGTAATGCCACAAACCAAGGAAGCCATCAGTCACGCACAGGCTGCCGGTGTACCCATGATTTTTGCGGTGAATAAAATTGATAAAGACGGGGCTAACCCGCAGAAAATATACGAGCAGTTATCTCAAATGAATATCCTGGTAGAATCATGGGGTGGTAAATACCAGAACCAGGAACTATCTGCCAAACAGGGATTAAACGTTGATAAACTGCTGGAAAAAGTATTGCTGGAAGCAGAAGTGCTGGACCTGAAAGCCAATCCGAAAAGAGAAGCCGCAGGTACCATTATTGAAGCTTCCCTGGATAAAGGCCGTGGATATGTTGCCACAATATTGGTACAAAACGGAACCCTGCGTCAGGGAGATCTGATTGTATCCGGGCAACATTATGGTCGTGTAAAAGCCATGTTCAATGAACGTAACCAACGCATTGAAATTGCACCACCTTCTACTCCCGTGGTAATGCTGGGATTGAATGGTGCACCACAGGCAGGTGAAAAATTCAGGGTGTTTGATGATGAAGCGGAAGCAAAAGAAGTGGCAACAAAAAGAGCCCAGTTATTGCGTGAGCAGGGACTGCGTGCCAGAAAACATATTACCCTGGATGAGATCGGTCGCCGTTTGGCACTGGGTAACTTTAAAGAACTGAACATCATTATCAAAGGTGATGTGGATGGATCTGTTGAAGCCTTGAGTGATTCTTTACAGAAATTATCTACCGAAGAAATCGCGATTCGTGTGGTACATAAAGGGGTTGGACAAATCTCTGAAAGTGATGTATTGCTGGCTACGGCTTCTGATGCCATTATTATTGGATTTAATGTGCGTCCTTCTATGCAGGCCAACAAATTGTCTGAAACAGAAGGAGTGGAAATCAAATTATATTCCATTATCTATACCGCTATCGACGAGATCAAGAGCGCTATGGAGGGGATGCTGGAGCCCAAATACCAGGAGAAGATTACCGCCAATGTGGAAGTACGCGAAGTGTACAAATTTGATAAAGCCACGGTTGCCGGTTGCTTTGTACTGGAAGGAAAGATCGCACGTAACAGTAAGATCCGTATTATCCGGGATGGTATTGTGGAGTATCCAAAAGGAGAGGGCCAAAGTGCGGAACTGGGCAGCCTGAAACGTTTCAAAGACGACGCCAAAGAAGTGGCTTCCAATATGGAGTGCGGCTTAACCATTAAGAACTATAATGATATTAAAGTAGGCGATATTGTTGAAGCCTTTGAAGAAGAGGAAGTAAAACGGACCTTGTAGAATATCGAATATTGAACAGGGGATATCGAATTTTGAAGGAAATTAACCTTAAACGCTAAACCCTAAAACATAAACCACTGCTTGCGGTTGGTTTTTGTTTTGTTAAAAGCCTTTCACAATCCCCAAAAAAGCCACTGAATAGCTATTTTTGGTTACTATTGAACAATATGAAACAGTTTATCTTAGGTATTATCATCATCGCCGGCTGTTTGGGAGGATCTGTATATGCCCAGAGTAAGAAAGTAATTGCGGATAAGATCGTGGGTCAGGTGGGTGATAAAATCATTCTCCGTTCCGATATTATTAATGCCATTGCCGATATGAAAAGGCAGGCCCAGGGTCAGGATAACAGCCTTATTCCCGATCAGTGCCAGGTACTCGAAAGCCAGTTGATCAGAAAAGCACTGGTACTGCAGGCGCAAAAAGATTCATTGCATGTTAGTGATGAGGAAGTAGATGCCGCTCTGGATAACCAGATCAGAATGTTCATACAACAGTATGGATCAAAAGATATATTGGAAGAGATTGCCGGCAAAACCGTTTACCAGATCAAAGAAGATTTTAAAGAAGGTTTCCGCGAGAAAAAATTAGCCGATCAAATGCAGAGTAAGATTGTCGACGGCGTAAAAATCACTCCTACAGAAGTAAAAGCCTATTTTGCCAAGATCCCGAAAGACAGTCTTCCATTTTATGAAAGTGAAATTGAAGTAAGTCAGATTGTAGTATATCCTAAAGCGAATAAGGATGTGGAAGAATATGTTTCCAAACAAATGTATGATTACAAAAGGCAGATAGAAGCGGGTACTAAAAAAATAGACCAGCTGGCAAAATTATACAGTGAGGATCCTGCAGTAAAAGAAAACGGTGGTCAATACACACTAAACCGGAATGATAAAAATTCATGGGATCCAACCTTTCTGTCAGCCGCTTTCCGTTTGAAGGAAGGACAGGTATCTCCCGTCATCAAATCTAAATTTGGTTTGCATATTATACAAATGATCAGTCGCTCAGGCGATGAAGCCGTTGTAAAACATATCCTCCGTATTCCACCGGTAGCGGATGATGAGATCAATGAGGCCAAACATAAACTGGATACGATCAGGCAAAAAATTATTTCCGGATCGATGAGTTTTGGCGCAGCCGTTAGTAAGTATAGCGATGACGAGAATAGTAAATTTAATGCAGGTGCTGCTGCTTCACAAAGAGATGGTTCTACATTCGTGAATATTGATCAGCTGGATAAAGACATGATCAAACCCATCAGTGTTTTAAAACCCGGCGAATATTCACAGCCTCAGGTATATACAGATGAGCGTAACAGGAAAGTGGTGAGATTGATCTATTTAAAGAATAGAACCGAACCACATCGTGAAAACCTGAAAGAAGATTATAACCGGATAGCCCAAAGAGCCTTGGAAGAAAAAAGAAGCTCAGTACTGGAAAAATGGTTCAAAGAACATATTCCTACCTATTATGTACAGATTGATAAAGAATTTGGATCATGTGCGGGACTTGACGAATGGAGAAATGCCGCTGAAAATGCAGCGAAAGCCAGAAATTAAGTAAATAAAATACCAGTAAAAAAAGCCCGTTCCTGCAGGAACGGGCTTTTTTTATTGAATTATTTGGATAATTGAATGTATGTACATACATTTGTATTGTGAAACTAGAACAGGCCATACAAAGTACAAAATTTAAAAGCGAAGTGCAAAAGGCAGTATTAAATACGCTGTATACGGCTTGGTGGCTGAAAACAGTGATGAGTAAGGAATTAAAAGAGTTTGGATTAACCCATGAGCAATACAATGTATTAAGAATACTGAAAGGCAAATACCCGGAGCAAATGTGTGTGAGAGATGTGGCATGCCGGATGATTGAAAAAAGCTCGAATGTGCCCAGAATCATTGACAGATTGGAATTAAAAAAACTGGTAAAAAGAGCTACATCCCAGATAGATAAGAGGGAAACAGTAATTACCCTAACCCAGAGCGGGATAGCCATACTCGAGGCGAGTACCCGAATTTTGGATAAGTCAATGGATGATAACCGGTTTATGATGAATTGTGAGGATGCGGAAAAACTGAATTCGCTATTAGAGAGATTGCGGAAAACCGAAGAGTGATTTTTTTTAACTAAATAGGTGTATATACACATAAATAATAAATAATTAACAATGAAAACGATTTTACATACAGCAGATAGCAGGGGTCATGCCAATTTTGGTTGGCTGAACAGTTACCATAGTTTCAGTTTTGGTCATTACCATAACCCCGATCGCATGCATTTTGGTGCATTACGGGTATTGAATGATGATACGGTAAGCGCAGGCATGGGTTTTTCGAAACACCCGCATGATAATATGGAAATTGTTTCCATTCCACTTTCAGGAGACCTGCATCATAGAGACAGTACCGGAAGGGATAAGATCATTCGGCAAAATGATGTACAGATCATGAGTGCCGGTTCGGGTATAGAACATAGCGAAATGAATGCGAATAAGGATAAGGAAGTAAAATTTCTACAGATATGGGTATTCCCCAAAAACAGAAATATTGCTCCCCGTTACGAGCAGAAAACATTTCTGCCAACCGATAGGGCCAATCAATTGGTAACCGTAGTGGCACCTGATGATGAGAAAGCCGTATGGATTAACCAGGATGCCTGGTTTTCATTAGCCAACTTATCAAAAGAAGGTACAACAGAATATACTATCCGCAAAAACGGAAATGGGGTATATGTATTTGTGCTAACAGGAAATATAACCATCGGAGATCAGGTATTATCACAAAGAGACGGCCTGGGCATTTCAGAAACCGATTCCATTCAAATATTGGCAAACAGCGATGCGGAATTTTTATTGATCGACATACCCATGAAAATTACAGGAGAATAAAATGGCAACGAACAGGACCATCAAATCAATTTTATATGCACAGCCCATGGATATGGGTGGCATGCCTATCAGGCAGCCTTTCCCTTCACGCAAAGCTGAACAGATTGATCCGTTTTTATTATTGCACCATGCCGACCTGAAAGTGCCCACGCATATTGCACCCAAACATGCAGGTGTTGGCCCGCATCCGCATCGCGGTTTTTCGCCTGTGAGTTTTATTTTCAAAGGTGGTGTGCATCATCGTGATAGCCGGGGCAATGATAATATCGTTTATGCCGGAGGAACCCAATGGATGAATGCCGGAATGGGCATCATACATAGTGAAAGACCCCCTGAAAATATTCACGCATTAGGCGGCAAACAGGAACTGATTCAGTTATGGGTAAATACACCTGCCAAACATAAAATGGATATCCCTGCCTATTATCCACTTATGAAAGAGCAAACACCCGTGCTCCATTCCGCTGATGGATTAACATTGGTAAATATTATTTCAGGAACACTGGATGGAATAACTGGCCCTATCCATCCATTATCGCCGGTAAACACATTCACTGCCGAAATGAAACAGGGAGCAAAATTCTTTTTTAGTATCCCCACTTCTCATAATGCGTTTATCTATGTGATGGAAGGTCAGGTAAAAGTTACCGGTGACAGCAAAGTAGAAGAGAAATATGTTGCGGTATTCAATCTTGACGGAGAAGGATTTGAACTGGAAGCAGTACAAAACACCCACTTATTCATAGGAACCGGTGAACCCCTCAACGAACCCGTTGCTTCTCATGGTCCCTTTGTAATGAATAACCAAACCCAACTCATGGAAGCTTTCCGCGATTACCAACAAGGAAAGATGGGTGTTTTAATCGAAGAATAAAAAACCATCAACTATCAACAACCCTAAACTTTAAACAATAAACCCTAAACTAAACAAAATGTCAACTTACAAAATCGACGCCGCCCACAGTGAAATCACTTTTAAAGTGAAACACCTGATGATTACTTCTGTAACCGGAAGCTTTACAAAATTTGATGCAACCATGGAAGCTGAAGCTGCTGATTTCAGCGATGCGAAAATTTCATTTGAAGCAGAAACCGCCAGTATCAGCACCAATAACGAACAGCGTGATGGTCATTTACAGAGTGAAGATTTTTTTGCAGCTGCAAAATATCCTACCCTGTCTTTTGTATCTACTTCTTTTACAAAAGTTACTGCTGAAGAATATGTTCTTAACGGAAATCTTACGATCAAAGGCATAACCAAACCCGTTCAACTGGCTGTAGAATATGGTGGAACTGCTACTGATCCTTATGGACAGGTTAAATCAGGTTTTGAAATCGGCGGAAAAATCAACCGTCAGGATTTTGGCCTGGTATGGAGCGCAACAACCGAAGCCGGTGGTATTGTAGTTAGCGACGAAGTAAAACTTCATTTCAACGTACAAATGATCAAACAAGCCTAACAAAAAAACCATCAACTAGTAACCATGAAACTCCTAACCAATATCCCGGTCTATTTGCAATCACTCATTTATTTGGTATTCGGCTCTAACTATTTTTTACATTTTATTCCAATGCAATCTATGTCCGGTGATGCGGGTACCTTTATAGGGTTATTATTTACCACCAAATTTTTGCTCTTTGTAAAAATAGTAGAACTGACTTGTGGTGTATTGATGATTATTCCCAAAACACGCGCATTGGCATTATTACTGATTGCACCTATTTCAGTGAATATTTTATTGTTTGAGTTGTTGATTGCACATCAGCCAGGCATAGGTATTTTACTCGTATTACTGAATGTAGTAGCTATCTATGTAAAAAGGACTAATTATATGGGTATTATCCAATAACTGTATGGAAGACTAAATACCTAACGTATGACAAAAGCCAGTATTGCTTCCACAAATTATCAGGTACAATTAGAGAATGGAAGACATAAATTTTCAGCAGATGAACCAAAGGAATTAGGTGGAGCAGACACTGCTCCCGCACCTGATGAATTGCTGGAAGCATCACTGGCCAGTTGTACAGCAATTACTTTACGGATGTATGCAGATAGAAAGGGATGGATAGTTCCGGGTATTGAAGTAACGGTTTCATTGGAGAGAATAGAAGGGAAAACAGTATTTACCCGGCAGATTACTATCCATGGAGAGATTGCTGAAGATCAAAAGCAAAGACTTTTGCAAATAGCCAAAGCCTGCCCAGTGTCTAAAACATTATTGGGTGAGATAGAGATCAATAGTAATATTCAATAAAGTTGATTGAACAGTAGGCAAAGTTTTTTGTTATAGATAATGAAGTAGTCATAATCTAAAAATTGGGTGATTGCTTTAGCAGGCAGATTGTTTTATCGTAAAATAGAGTATATGAATATCGAAATTATATCAGGCAGCCCCAGAAAGGATAGTGTTTCCAACAGGGTTGCGCTGTTTTTACAGAAATACCTGACAGAGAAAACTAGCCATACTGTAAATATTATTGATGTGCGTGAATGGAACCTTCCTTTGTTGCAGCATGTATTTATGAGTGTAGATAAGACCCCTGAAGCCTATAAACCCCTGGCAGAAAGAATGTTTGCTGCCGATGCGTATATTTTGGTAACACCGGAATACAATGGCAGCTATTCGCCGGCCTTGCAAAGCCTGCTGGATCATTTCCCCAAACAGGCACATAAAGCTTTTGGAATTGTAACCGCTTCGCCTGGGGCTATGGGCGGAATGCGGTCCAGCCAGCAATTGCTGCTGTTGATACCCGCTTTATTTGGTATAGCTTCTCCTTATATGCTGGTTACTCCCATGGTTGATAAGAAATTTGATGCAGAGGGTAACCTGACGGACCCCTCATTTGAAAAGAATATTGAGCAATTTACCAATGAGTTTTTGTGGTTGGCAGAGTCGGTACACCCGGAAATTGCCCCTGTATACAATTAATCTAAGAAAATGTGGCGGAGTTGTAACTTCGCCACTTTCTTTTAATAACCATCATGAGCGACGATATCAAACACGAATGTGGCCTGGCCTTCATTCGATTGCGAAAACCTTTCTCTTATTACCTTCAGCAGCATGGAGCTGTAACCTATGGCCTGAATAAGCTATACCTGCTGATGGAAAAACAGCATAACCGCGGACAGGATGGTGCCGGAATCGCAGCCGTAAAATTGAATACCGAACCCGGTAATCCTTTTTTACATAGAATGCGCAGCAATGCACAGCAACCCATTGCCGATCTTTTCTTTAGAATCGGACAGGAAATAACTGAACTGGAGAAATACCAACCCGATATCAAATCACACCCCGGCTTAATGAAAGGGCACCTGCCTTTTTTGGGGGAACTTTTATTAGGACATCTTCGCTATGGTACACAGGGAAAAAATAATGTAGAATTCTGTCACCCTTTTATCAAAAGAGACCTGATGCCGGGTAATAATATTGCCCTGGCTGGGAATTTTAACCTGGTGAATACGGATGAGCTATTTGATCTCATTAATATGAGTCCGGGTGAATTTCAAAAGCAAAGTGATTTGGCTGCCATGCTGGAAGTAATTCATCATTTTCTTGTGAAAGAAGATCAACTCCACCCGAATGCAGCAGATATCGGAACCGTACTCAAAAAAGCCGCCCCCTTATTTGATGGAGGCTATACAGTAGGCGGGTTATTGGGTAATGGATTTAGTTTTGTTTTACGTGATGCACATGGTATTCGTCCCGCCTATTATTATATCAATGATGAAGTAATTGTTGCTGCCAGTGAAAGAGCCGCTATCAGGACTACCTTTAACGTGGGTGAAAATGAAGTGTTGGAACTGATGCCAGGTATGGCATTAATTGTGGATGATCATGGCAATTACAAACTGGAAAAAATACTCGAACCAAAAGAAAGAAGGGCCTGTAGTTTTGAGCGGATTTATTTTTCTCGAGGCAGTGATGAAAAAATATACCGCGAAAGAATTGCACTAGGTCACCATTTAAGCAAAACAGTGCTGGAAAGCATTAGTTACGATCTGAAGAACACGATTTTCTCTTATATCCCTAATACCGCCGAAGTAGCTTTTTATGGATTGGTAAAAGGCATGGAAGAATACCTGAATAAAATCAAAGTAGAAAGGATTCTGAGCTGGGGTAATGATTTTACGCCCGAGAAACTGGAGGAAATGGTAAACCGGAAAATCCGCCAGGAAAAAATCGCTATCAAAGATGTAAAACTGCGCACGTTTATTACCGAAGATGCTAACCGGAATGAAATGGTTCAGCACGTGTATGATATCACCTACGGAACGGTCAAAAAAAATGAAGATACCCTGGTTGTGATTGATGATAGTATTGTAAGGGGCACTACGCTGAAAGAAAGTATTGTTAGAATGCTAGCCAGACTGCAACCCAAAAAAATCATTGTGGTTTCCTCTGCCCCACAAATACGTTACCCCGATTGTTATGGTATTGATATGAGTAAACTGGGCGATTTTATTGCATTCCGTGCAGCCATTGCCCTGCTCAAAGAAAGAGATATGGAATATATTCTCAAAGAAGCCCATGAAAAGATCACTGAACTACAACGCACGAATCAGTTACATACAGAAAATGTAGTCAGACAGATTTATAAGCCCTTTACCACCCAGGAAATATCAGATAAAATTGCCGAACTGATTACTCCGGCAGGTGTTACTATTCCCATACAGGTAATCTATCAAACCATCGAAGACCTCCACGACAGTTGCCCCACCAATACCGGTGACTGGTACTTCACAGGCAATTACCCCACCCCAGGTGGAAACAGGGTAGTGAATAAAGCATTTTTGAATTATGTGGATGGGAGGAATGTGAGGGGGTATTAAATTTGAAAATGTGGTAATTTGAAAATTTGAAAATGGGGGTTGCCATTTCCTAATTATCAGTAATGCTAAATCAATAATTTAAATCCCGAGTACTTGGATGAAATTGCCATATTTTCAAATTATCTTATTCATTCTAAAATTTCAAAACAAATAGGTGAATAAAGGTTGAATTTGAATTCGTATTCTATAGGTAATACCTAAACAAACCATTTTCAAATTTTCAAATTACCACATTTTCAAATTGCCTCACACCCTATAACAAATCGCATTAATATTCATCCCCGCTCCTACAGAAGCAAACATCACAATATCTCCTTTTTCCATTTCGTGGTTATTGAGGCGGCTGTGTTTTACCATATCGTATAGTGTGGGAATGGTGGCTACGGAGCTGTTGCCGAATTTGTGAATACTCATGGGCATGATATCGGTAGGGATATCTTTAAGGCCGTAGAGTTTGTACAGTGCTTTTACAAATCCCTCATCCATTTTTTCATTGGCCTGGTGAAGAAAGAATTTTTTTACATCGGTAACCTGTAGACCGGCTTTATCCAAACAGGCTTTCATAGCCAGGGGCACATTCTTGATGGCGTATTCGTATACTTTGCGTCCCTTCATTTTCATATAACGAACATCGGGATCAGAACCCGGCAAATTGGATTGACCGTAGTGCAGGTAAAAAGCTTCGTTGATACAGTGGCTTTGTACACTGGTAGCAAGGATACCGCTTTCAGTTTCAGATGCAGGCACCGCTTCAATAATCGTAGCACCGGCACCATCACTAAAGATCATGCTATCGCGATCATATTTATCAATTACACGACTCAGGGTTTCGGCACCAATGACCAGACATTTTTTTGCAATACCTGCTTTAATATACGCATCTGATTGTATTACACCCTGTATCCAACCCGGGCATCCGAATAATATATCATACGCCACACAATCAGGATTCTGTATACCCAATGCCTGTTTTACCCTGGAAGAAAGCGCAGGTAAAGCATCTGTTTGAATTGTATTCTCCAGCACATTCCCGAAATTATGTGCTACAATAATCTGGTCTAAAGTTTCCGGATCCATTTTTGCATCTTCAATAGCCAGTCTCGCCGCAATGATGGCCATATCAGATGTGTTCATATCCTTATCAGCATACCTCCGCTCCTCAATACCCGTGATATCTTTGAATTTATCTACGATCTCACCGGCAGGGGTGGCAATCCGCTCATGGTCTTCACCATAAAAAGGCTGGTTGATGAAATCCCGGTTGGTTTTAATATTAGGTGGTATATAACTTCCGGTACCAGTTATGAGCGTTCTTGTTTGAGGCATGTGCAATACATTAATGAGTTAGTGCAGTTATCAAATCCGTCTCTTTACGAATCAGCAAAAATAATAATTATTCACCCAGAATCAGTCAATGGCCGGATAAATAATAGCGGCAAGTAAGCTCTACTTGCCGCTATTATTTATTTTTCATTCAGGTATCTGTTTTTACTAAAATATCTCATTATCCACCAATCAAAAAGACGGTGATTACAGGTATTTATCTCCTTTATTCCTTTTTACTTCCGCTACGTATTCCTTGATTGACTGCTCTTTTTCTTTTTTACAGATCAACAACACATCATCTGTATCCACAATAATAAAATCGTCCAGTCCCTGCAACACCAGTAATTTATCATGCGGGGCAGAAACCATGCATTTGGTAGCATCAATCACGATTACATTTTCACCGGCTACGGCATTACCCAGGTAATCTTTTTCAAGATTATCATAGGCACTGTTCCAGGTACCCAGGTCGCTCCAGCCAAATGAAGATGGGATGATGTATACATTATCCGCTTTTTCCATAATGGCAAAATCGATAGAAACATTGGTACATAGCGGATAGATCCTGTCAATGGCTTCTTTTTCTCCGGGAGTATTAAAATGTTCCATCTCTCCATCAAACAACTCATACATTTCGGGCTGGTAGAGTTCAAATGCCTTGACTACATTTTTTACTTTCCAAACAAATATGCCAGCATTCCATAAAAAATCGCCGCTGGAAATAAATGTCTTCGCCAGTTCAATATTGGGTTTCTCTGTAAATGTTTTCACTTTATAAATACCATCTGCAACAGGCATTGCATCATGTTGTATATATCCATATCCGGTATTGGGGTGGGTAGGTTTAATACCCAGGGTAACCAATGATTTAATATGTCCCACAAAATCCAGGGCCTGCAAAGTGATCTTTCTGAAGTTTTCATTATCCAGAATCATATGGTCGCTGGGCGCCACAATCAGGGAAGCTTCCGGATCTTTCTGTAAAAGCTTAAAAGAAATATACGCTACACAAGGCGCTGTGTTCTTTCTACTGGGTTCTGCTAAAATATTATCCGGATTCAGCTCTGGCAATTGCTCTTTTACAATATCCTTATATTCTGCAGAGGTAACGATATAGATATTTTCATCCGGTATAAAAGCAGCATATCTTTCATAGGTCCACCTGATCAAAGATTTACCGGTATTGAGTATATCCAGAAACTGTTTGGGGTAACCTGTGCGACTTTTGGGCCAAAACCGGCTTCCAATTCCTCCGGCCATGATGGCTACATAGTGATGATTATTTTTCATGCATTCAAATCGTTTAGTAGGTGGTTTGGCGCTGCAAAATTACAGGCTTATTTTGACCAGTAGCTGATTAACATCAGGCGCTTACACAATTCCTTCCCTTATCAGGTCGTGAATATGTAAAATGCCCAGGTAAATACCGTTTTCGGCTACCACCAGTTGACTAATATCATTTTCCCTTAATACTTCTAAAGCTTCTACGGCCAGCAAAGAAGGGGCTATTGTTTTAGGATGGGATGTTAAAATATCCTGGGCAGTAACCGAACCCAGATCATCGCTTTTTTCCAGCATTCTTCTCAGATCTCCATCAGTAATAATGCCGGTAAGATTTCCGTTTTCATCTGTAACGGCCGTTACACCGAGCCGTTTTTTAGTGATTTCTACAATTACTTCCTTTAAGCCCGCAGTTGGCAGCACTTTTGGCTTTTCATTAGCTGTGTATAGATCAGAAACACGCAGGTATAAACGCTTGCCCAGGTTACCGCCAGGGTGGTATTTGGCAAAATCCTGTCCGCTGAACCCATTTAATTGCATCAGGCAAACGGCTAAAATATCTCCCATTACCATTTGAGCGGTGGTACTACTGGTGGGGGCAAGGTTATTGGGACAAGCTTCTTTACTTACCGTGGTATTTAAAAGGATATCTCCTTCTGTTGCCAGAAAGCTTTCGGTATTACCCACCATACTGATCATGGTATTTCCGAAATTTTTAATCAGGGGAACCAGTACTTTGATCTCGGGACTTTCGCCACTTTTGCTGATAATCAATACAATATCTTCTTTTTGTACCATGCCCAGATCGCCATGAATGGCATCTGCTGCATGCATAAAAAGCGAAGGGGTACCGGTTGAATTGAAAGTAGCCACGATCTTTTGGGCTACGATTGCACTCTTGCCAATGCCACTTACCACTACCCGTCCGTTGGTGGAATGAATAGCCAAAACGGCTTTCTCAAAGGAATCGTCGATAAAAGCTGATAATCCTGCAACAGATTGCGCTTCTAACTGAATAGTGCGTAAGGCGGTTTGCTGTATAGATTCGTTCATGCCACGCAAAGGTAAACTTTACATTGAAACTGAAGGTATTGCGGCCATACTTCGTTAACTTTGTCACCCTTCTTTTGTAAGAATTACCAAAAATGAAGGCTAATACGCTAAATTATTAACGCCGGAGCCGTTTTCTTAACCCAGCCGCTTAACATATTTAAGCGAATAATTCCGGTAAATGAACTAAATTATCTGTCTGAAAGGTGTTCCGCCCGGCGGGATGAAAATTGATTTTGATACATGGCAACGATTACTAAGAAAGCAGCCCCCAAATCTGCCGGAAAAACCGGTAAAACTGATACAGCCACTAAGCCATCAGCTAAAAAAACAGGTCCACAGCATAGCTATGATATTTATGCAGCTTTAGAGAAATATTTCGGGTTCAGGGAATTTAAAGGAACACAGGAAAAATCGATCAATAGCCTGCTGAATGGCAAAGACACATTTGTGATCATGCCTACCGGCGGAGGAAAGAGTTTGTGTTACCAGCTTCCGGCAATGATTATGCCCGGTTGCGCCATTATTGTTTCGCCCCTGATTGCTTTGATGAAAAACCAGGTTGACCTGGTACGTGGATATAGTGAAAATGATGAAGTAGCCCATTTTTTAAACTCCTCACTGAATAAAGGCCAGATTAAAGCGGTAAAAGATGACCTGACTACCGGCAAGACCAAACTCTTATATGTTGCCCCTGAAACGTTAACCAAACAGGAAAACCTGGAATATTTTAGCGACCTGCCCATCTCTTTCTTTGCAGTAGATGAAGCGCATTGTATTTCTGAATGGGGACATGATTTCCGTCCGGAATACAGACGATTAAGAGAAATGATGGATATCATCAATCCGGAAATACCGGTGATTGCCTTAACCGCAACGGCTACTCCAAAAGTAAAAAGTGATATTGTCAAAAACCTGGGATTAAGAGATCCGAATATTTTTCTATCCTCATTTAACCGAAGCAATCTTTATTATGAGATCCAGCCCAAGATTAAGAAAGAGGATACAGTAAAGCATATTGTAAAATTTATTACCGGTCATAAAGGCAAGAGTGGTATTATCTATACCCTTAACCGAAAAACAACAGAGGAACTTGCCGAATTATTGGTGGCAAATAATATTAAAGCCGTAGCCTATCATGCCGGACTGGATCAGAAATTAAGAGCAGAAAGGCAGGACCAGTTTTTGAATGAAGATGTACAGGTAATTGTGGCTACGATTGCATTTGGTATGGGTATCGATAAACCGGATATCCGGTTTGTCATCCATTTTAATATTCCTAAATCAATAGAAAATTATTACCAGGAAACCGGAAGAGCCGGAAGAGATGGAATGGAAGGGATATGCGTTTTATACTATTCACACAAAGATGTTTCTAAACTGGAACACCTGATGCGTGATAAGCCATTAAGTGAAAGAGAAGTGGGCGCACAATTGATAGATGAAACGGTAGCCTACGCCGAGAGTGCGGTTTGCAGAAGAAAAATATTGCTTCACTATTTTGGGGAAGAATGGGATACCCCCAATTGCAGTAACTGCGATAATTGCAAGCATCCCAAAGAAAGAATTGAAGCGAAAGACGATGTAGGAAAAGTGCTCAAAGTAATACAAGCTTTGGATGAGCGATTTGTTACAGATTATATCGTTAATGTGGTAATGGGTAAACTAACTCCACAGATCAGTATTTACCGACATGATGCTTTACCCGTTTATGGATTGGGTAATGATAAAGAAGTGTATTTCTGGAATAGTCTGGTTAGACAAATGTTGCTGGACAACCTGATTAAAAAAGATATTGAAGAATATGGTTTGTTGAAAATAACGGAGAAAGGACAGAAATTTTTAAAGAAGCCGGTTTCCTTCAAGATCGTTTTGAATAATTTGTTTGAAGATGCAATGGCTGATGATGATGAAGGAGAGACTGCCGCTCAAACAGGTGCAGCAGCAGATGAAACTCTTTTTACTATGCTGAAAGAGTTGCGGCAGAAAGAAGCCAAAAAGAAATCACTTCCTCCCTTCGTGATATTTCTCGAGAATTCACTTCAGGATATGGCCACTATTTTTCCTACTACACTGGAAGAAATGGAAAAATGTCAGGGGGTAAGTAAAGGGAAAGCCATTAAATACGGCAAACCCTTTGTAGAACTGATTGCCAAATATGTAGAAGAAAATAATATTGAGAAGCCGGATGATTTTGTGATGAAGAGTGTGGCGAATAAAGGGAATAATAAGATTTACATTATACAGAATGTAGATAAAAAAATACCCCTGGAAACCATTGCCAAAAATAAGAGCCTGAAATTGGATGAATTATTGGAGGAAATGGAAACCATTGCTGCCAGTGGCACCAAGCTGAACCTGGATTATGCAATTGACGAATGGCTGGATGAATATGACCAGGAAGAAATTATCGACTATTTTAAAAGTTGTGAAACCTCCTCATTACAGGTAGCCCAGGAAGAATTAAGCGAAAACAGTTATAGCTGGGAGCAGCTCAAGATTATGCGTATTAAGTTTTTGAGTGTGTATGGTAACTAATGAATAATTTTAATTGAGAAACTTGTTGGAAAACCGTCTTATTTGGACGGTTTTCAAGTTATATATGGGACTCAAAAGCCTTGCCATTGCACTCCGGGCTGAAGCCCGGGTATGAGATTAAACCCTAATTTTTTTATTCCCCAATCTGAAGATTGGGGCTAGAGTTATTCAACCCTAATACGTGAATGGAGAGTGATTGATATCATCTGACTGGGGAAAAAGATTTACTAATTCCTGATATTCTTTTTCATAACCGGTTTTAGAATGGTGTTGTTCCTGTCTGTCGATATAAGATCGCACATTTTTGAGAATGGAAGGACTTACCGAAATAGCAAAATACTCGCTCTGCCATTGTAAAGGAGTATTCTGAATGCCTGAGATATGGTTAAACCAATGAGTAGATTCTCCTTTGATAAGTCTGGCAATATTATCTATACTTTGACCTGGTTTGAGTGATACCAGACAATGAACATGATCCACATATCCATTTACCCTGTCTATATGTATTCCCTTATCTCTTCCATTTTGTTTCATATGATCAAACAATAATTGACGATAAGGTTTTACCAAGGATGGCTTTCTCAGTTTAGTTGACCAGACAAAATGAATATAAACATTGATAAACGACATAAATGGCAAATTATCAATTGGTCCCTGTTTGTAATAGAGTATTTTTTGTCAAAATATGCCCGTTTATTAACGGTTCAAATAATAGCTCCGGGCTTCAGCCCGGAGCGCGATTGATAACCCCAATCCTGTCTTTAAACAGCAAAAAGTCACTTTAAGGATAATAATTGTATTAAAAATACATATAACTATACCATAAGGACAGTTTAAGAATTCTGAGTTCAGGAATTTTGGAGAGTGAAGAAAACTATCGGATACCGAATCAGGAAGATCAGGGAAAGCAAAGATTACAGCCAGGATAATATGGGCATGGAGCTGGGTATTACAGCCGGGGCCTATGCTAAAATTGAAAGGGGAGAAACCGATCCTTCGGCTACCCGGCTAATGAAAATTGCTGAAATACTGGGTGTACATGTAGCTGTTTTCTTTCCGGATACACCTTTTGTAAATAAAGTAGAAGAACAATCTCTTAATACCTATAGTAACCTTGCCAAAACGGATCTCGATCAACTAAACAGCCTGATCCATCAGCTCAACCGCGAAGTAGAAAAACTCAAAGCAGAAGTAGCCGGCATGAAAAAGCTACCCACTAAGTCCAAAAAATAATACTTCCTGCATCTTCCGTGTATATCTGTGCATCTGTGACAAAAATAATTGCCTTATCGGATGCCTATAAAACATGCCCCCACATTAAACCTTCCCAGTTTTCCACCATCAAATCAATCTATCAAGAAAGATTTTTGTTTTCTCATACCGGGGGGTTGTTAAAACAAGGGGTCCTGCATTTTGCAGGACCTACTTTTTTTGAAAAGCAACCGACCTCAGTTTTACATTATTGCGAATACTCAGGTAGTATAAATTCAAATCAGCCACATGGTACACTTTGGTCGTATAAAACAGGTTCCCGAAAAAATGGGGTTTCTCTGCCCATAAAACATTGCCGCTGATAGAGGCATTGGTTACATTAGGCACTATTTTATTAAAGTTCAGCAGAATACCACCGGGATTCATCAATCTGTCGGCACTAGGTAACTGCGCATCCCAGGTAATCGGATTAGTAACAACCGCCTGAAATTTTTCATCGGCCACAAAAGAGGGAACAAACCCATTTTTAAAAGTGCGCCAGCTAACCATACAACCCGTTTCTTCAGGTTTGTTACAGGGTTTCAAAGATCGATAATCGTCCGGATCAACCGCCATCCCCACCAGGTAAGCGGCCACTAGTTTTTTTTGTAAAGCCGTTCCATCAAAAAACTCTTTCAGTAATCTTTTGGCATGCGTGGTTCCCTGGCTATGCGATGCGATGATAATCGGGTGCCCGTTATTAAAATGTTCCAGATAATATTCAAAAGCCGTTTTGATATCCTGGTAAGCTATTTCGAAAGCTTTGTATGCTTCCAGCGTGTCAATTGCATTCGTTGGAAAATAGCAGGATAGATGCGCCTGCCGGTACCTTGGAGAAAAAACCCTGCCAGCTTCATTAAAAACACTTGCCTGGAAAAGTATGGTGGAATAATCGGTTTTGGCATTTAAACGAGCGTTATCAATCTTAGCATTGGAGCCGAATTCTTTGGCATTCTCGGTATAGGTGGTAGGGTGAATAAAAAATACATCTACACTGGTATCGGGATAGTATTTATCCAGTAATGGCAATGGCACACTGTCTGAAGGGTCTTTTTTATTTGGATGGGCTGCCCAATAATCCAGATTACTATAATCGGGCATACCGCTGGAGCTGGAAAAGCTATAATGAGAAATAAACTTGTGGTAATTATTGCTGCATCCTGCCAAACAAATGCCGGCAATAATGATCAATAAGAAAGGTTTGGGGTTCATCGCCTAAAGTTGATAAAAAATATCAATAATTCCTTCTTATCTACAGTTTGAGCTATATCGGGCTAGTTTTGTAATTTTCCAGACGGTTTCCGATAACGATTGTTCACCTTAAATTTAATTCTATGGCAATTCCCGTAGTTGATCTGGCAGATTTTGTGAGTGGCGATGTCGTAAAAAAAGCCGCTTTTGTTCAAGCCCTTGGTAAAGCCTATGAAGAAGTAGGGTTTGTTGCAGTAAAAAACCATGGCATTCCCGACGAGTTGATTGCGCGGCAATATGAGTATGTGCAACAATTTTTTTCCCTGCCACTGGAAAAGAAACGCGAGTATGAGATACCCGGACTTGCCGGCCAACGGGGCTATACCAGCTTTGGTCGCGAACATGCCAAAGGCAGTGAGGCACCGGATTTGAAAGAATTTTTTCAATATGGTCAGATCATAGAGGATAATGACCCAATCAAATCTGAATACCCGGATAATGTTTCTGTTACAGAAGTCGCTCATTTTAATGATACCCTGTTTAGTGCTTACCGGAACTTTGAGAAAAGTGGCAAATCATTGCTTTGTGCCATTTCTTTATACCTGGGTTTGGAGGAGCATTATTTTGATGCATTTGTTGAAAAAGGAAATTCTATCCTTCGTTGCATTCATTATCCGCCCATAACCCAGGAACCCAAATCGGCTATACGGGCTGAGCAACATGAGGATATTAACCTGATCACTTTACTGGTAGGTGCTTCGGCTGATGGATTGCAGGTTTTAACCAAACAGGGCGAATGGGTAAATGTGACTTCCCTGCCTGATCAGATTGTTGTGAATGTGGGTGATATGTTGCAAAGACTAACCAATAATAAATTACGGAGCACTACCCACCGGGTGGTAAATCCTTCCAGAGATCTTTGGCATACCAGTCGGTTTTCCATGCCTTTTTTCCTGCATCCAAGAAGTGAAATGAGCCTGGCCTGTTTGGAAACCTGTATAGATGCATCGCATCCCAAAGCCTATCCCGATGCTACTGCCGGTGAATACCTGGATGAGCGTTTACGAGAGATTGGTTTGAAAAAATAAGAGTCATTGATCAGCTATATATGAACAAATAGTTAGGGGAATCATCCGATTCCCCTTTTTATAAATATAATACCCTATTTTGTTTGAGCTGACGGGCGGTTTCCCTAATTTCCATTTTATAACTCCTCGCCCCCGTGCTATTATTTCGCCATATTCCGTTTCTAAGGGCTGTGTTCTGGCACAGTATTACGGCTTTTGGCGGACCCCAGGGGCATATGGGTATGATGCTAAAGACCTTTGTTCATCGCAGAAAGGATCTTACTGAAGAGGAGCTGATTGAATACAATGGATTTTGCCAGCTACTACCCGGGGCTTCTTCTACCCAAACCCTTACCCTGATCGGTTATAAAAGAGGCGGGATTCCCCTGGCCATTATTACCCTGCTTATCTGGATTTTGCCTGCCAGTTTGATTATGGGGGCATTGTCTTTTTTATTGGATTATATTGACGACAGGAGCCTGAAAGTGGAAGTATTTCAGTTTATACGACCAATGGCTATTGGGTTTATTGCCTATTCAACTTACCGCATTTTTGGGGTGGCAGTGCATAATACAATTACCCAAACCATTATGACTGCCGCCACGCTGGCAACATTTCTGGCTTTTAAAACGCCCTGGGTATTTCCGGGGTTGATTATTGTGGCAGGTATTGCCACAAATTTTAGTGATAAACGGATACCGCAAAAAGGAGTACCACCAAAAAAAATCAAATGGGGTAATATCCTCATCTTTCTGGCCATTTTTGCGCTGGCAGGATATTTTTCAGAAACAGCCAGAAGGCAGGACTGGCCCAATCGCAAACCCTTTAACCTGTTCGAAAATGCCTATCGTTTTGGGAGCCTGGTATTTGGGGGGGGTGATGTATTGATTCCTCTGATGTATGAGCAATATGTAACCCACTCTGAAACAAAACTGGTAAATGAACCCAAAAGTCATGTGCTTCAGATTAGTAAAGAAGATTTTTTAACGGGTTCTGGTGTGGTAAGAGCCATTCCGGGACCGGTTTTTTCCATAGGATCATTTACCGGTGGTATGGCACTGAGAGATGAGGGACCTTCCATGCAACTATTGGGATGTGTGATAGGTACCATTGCTATTTTTTTGCCCAGTGCCTTACTGGTACTTTTTTTCTTTCCCGTTTGGAATAATCTTAAAAAATACGCGGTCATTTACCGATCGTTAGAAGGGATCAATGCAGCTGTGGTGGGTATTATGGCTGGAGCCACCTGTTACCTGATAAAAGACACTTTTTTGTTCCCCCTTTTTGAAGGCAAACCCATCGGTATCTGGAATTTGGTGATTGTAGTAGCTACTTTTTTGGTGCTGAATACCAATAAGATTCCGGCCCCCTTTATTGTATTGGGTTGCCTGGTATTGGGCTGGCTGGTAAGATTAGCCTAATATCCTTCTCGTAAAACCGCTGTGTAATTAGAGAAATCCTGTATATTAGAGTATGGTCACATTAGCATTATACAACTTGAAAGGCGGTGTCGGCAAAACGGCTGCCACCATTAATCTGGCGTATTTAGCTGCCAAAGAAGGCTATAAAACATTGGTTTGGGATATGGATCCCCAGGGATCTTCTTCTTTTTACCTCGGGGCCGAGTCCTCGGTAAAAAACGAATCGAAAAAACTTCTTAATAGCGAAATGGGTCTTTTAGAAGCTGTGCAAAGCACTCCTTATGAAAACCTGGATATTATTCCCGCCGATCTTTCGGCACGCCAGGCAGATGTGCTGTTAAGCGAGATGAAACAATCCAAAAGAAAGATTTCAACCTTACTGGCTTCTTTAAAAAAAGACTACGACCTGGTAATACTGGATTGTCCGCCGGGTATTTCCATTTTACATGATGCTATCTTTTTTGGAGTGGATTGGATATTGATGCCGAATATCCCTACTACTTTATCGATACGCTCATTTGAAACAGTACAGAATTATTTTAAAGAGAACGAGCTGGATGCGTCAAAGCTGAAATGTTTTTTCAGTATGGTAGATCACCGTAAGAATTTACACCATGAAGTGATGAGTACTTTTTATAAAGACAAATATTTCTTCAAAAGTTATATCCCTTATTTGAGTGATGTAGAAAAAATGGGTATTAATGAGGCTCCTCTGGAAACCTTTGCCCATAGCAGCTATGCAGCACAATGCTATCGTGATCTCTGGAAAGAAATCAGCAAAACCTGTATCCAATAACCGTTACTGCCGGCAGTTTGTCCAAGACCTTGAAAAGATAATTACAATGAACAAAGAAATCACCTCCTGGTATAGTCCCGCATTGGGAAAAGAAATGCCGATTGCTACGTATGGACATTACGGATTTGCTTTATTATTGATTCCAACGGCTGCTGCCGATTACCTGGAATATGAAAGATTTCAGCTGATAGATGCTTTGGCTCCCTATATCAATGCAGGCAAATTGAAAGTGTTCAGCATTGACAGTATGAACAAAGAAAGCTGGATGAATAACGAAATGCTGCCGGAACATAAAGCGATTCGGCATAACCAGTTCAATGAATATGTATTTAATGAAGTTGTTCCTTTTATCCGCAACGCAACCAGCGCAGATACGATGATTTATACCAGCGGGGCATCTTTTGGGGCTTTGCACGCAATGAACCTGTTTTTGAAAAGACCCGATATCTTAAACGGTGCCATTAGTATGAGCGGTGTGTATAAATTGACAGAGTATACGAAAGGTTTTTTTGATGAGCAGGTATATTATAATAGCCCGGAACATTATATGCCCAATCTGACCGATCACTGGTACCTGGAAAAAATAAGGGCCAGCCATCATATCCATATTTATACAGGCAGTGGCGATCATGAGGATCCCGAATCTTCCAAACGATTTGCTGGTATATTGTATGAAAAGGGCATCTGGTATGATCTGGATGTTTGGGGAACGGATATACCGCATGACTGGCCTACCTGGCGTAAAATGCTGCCGTATATCATTGATACGAAATTTTAAGCAGATCATATCTAAGGGATTGCCATATAAAAAGTTGTCCGTAAGGACAACTTTTGTATTTTTGCTTTGTGAATGCTTCGAAGAAATACAGAACAGTTGTATCCTACGAAAATCACTTTGAAGATTTTCTAGCTAAACAAAGCCAAAAGGTAAGGGATAAGATAATCTGGACTTTATTGTTGATTGAAGACATTCAGCATGTTCCGGAAACATATCTTAAGCATATTGAGGGAACAGATGCTTTGTATGAAATACGTGTTCAAAGTGCGAGTGATATTTTTCGCATTTTTTGCTTTTTTGATGAGGGGAACCTGGTTGTTTTAGCAAACGGATTTCAGAAAAAAACGCAGAAAACTCCCAAACAGGAAATTACAAAAGCAATTAAAATAATGAAGCAATATTATGAAAGCAAAAAACAGTAATACCAAAACTCTTTCTCTCTTAATTGAGGAACAGTATGGAAAGAAAGGCACGCAAAAGCGTGATAAGTTTGATAAAGGATATGAGAGCTTCAAGTTAGGAGCTATGATACATGAAGCAAGGATCGAAAAAGGGATGACTCAGGAAGAACTGGCCATTAAATGCGGAACCAATAAAGCCTATATATCTAAAGTAGAGAACAATATCAAAGATGTTCGTATTTCTACTTTGCAAAAAATCGTCGAAATTGGATTTGGAGGACAGTTACAGTTATCTATTAAAATTTGACCAATAAACCGGTCAGCATCCCCAGAATCTGTAAAAACCTCGTTAATTCGTGCAACTTGGCTTGTACTCTGCACACCCTGCTTTAATATTACAGCTTAAAATAAGGATTTGAGAAAAAGGTTACCACTGGTTTTCATCATACTGTTTGCCTGTTGCTGCTATGGAGAAAAAGCCATGGCACAATATGTAACCATCAGTGGAACCGTCTATGATATCAGTGCCCGCCGTCCCTTGGAGGCTGTAGGTGTTTTGAGCAGTTCCGGAAGAGGCACTATTACCGATTCCCTGGGCCGATATACCATTATTGTTTTGGCAAAAGATTCTATCTGGTTTTCACTGATCGGTAAAACCACGATTAAATACCCGGTAGATACCATCTCCAATCTGGAGAAATTCAATGTAATGATCCATTTACGGGCCAATGACCTGCCCGAAGTAAAAGTTCGAAACAGCTATTACAAATTCGATTCTTTGCAGAACCGGAAAGACTATGCCAAAATATTTGATTTTAAGAAACCGGGTTTGCGGTTAAGTAGCAATCCGGGGTATAACCCGGGTGGACTAACCGTTGGATTTGATCTGGATGAGATCATCAATATGTTTCGTGTCAAAAGAAACCGAAGTATCCTGAATTTGCAGAAGCGATTGGTTGAACAGGAGCAGGATAAATATGTCAGCAATCGTTTCAGTAAACAGTTTGTTAGAAAGATTACCAAACTGCAATCGCCCGAACTGGATACATTCATGAACCGGTACCGGCCATCTTATGATGTAGTCACCAAGCTGAACGAACTGGAACTTGGGTATTATGTTGAGAAATGTTTCGAAACCTATAAATCGATAAAATATAACTGGAAGGGTGCGCTGCGCAGAAGGGATGATTAAATAACGAATTCAGCTATTTTTAATGAACCTAAACGGTGTTTTTTGATAAAGCAGCCGATGCGGTTTCCCCTAATAATTTGATCATCGGTAATAAAGCACCAAAACGTGCATCGGTACTGTGTCCCTGTTTCCATCTATGATAGATTTGTTGCGCAATCACCGCGTTTTTGAATAGTCCAAACACATAGTAAAATAAGATATCAGAAAGATCGCGACCCGTTTTGGTTGCATATCGTTCAATCAATTCTTTTCTGCTGAAATTACCTGGTAACCAGGTAAGGTTATAATGTTTAAAAACAGGAGCTTCTCCCGCTTCAAACCAATAAGCAAGACTGGCACCAAAATCCATCAAAGGATCACCTACTGTTGACATTTCCCAATCCAGCACTCCAATAATCTCAGATAGGTCTGCCGGGTTCAATATCAGGTTATCATATTTATAATCATTATGCAGGAAAGCAGGGGCTTGGGGACGGGGTTGGTTTTTTTGTATCCAGTTGGCAATACTATTCAATGTTTCAATGGTATCTGTTTCTGCTGCATAATACCTTTTTATCCATCCTTCCACCTGTCGTGAAACATATCCTTCGGGTTTACCCAATTGTATTAACCCGGTAGATTCAATATCTAATGAATGAAGTAAAGCAAGATTATCTACCAATGCAGCAGAAACTTTTTGAAAAGTATCGGCTGAAATATGCATGCCCGGTGCATTGGAAGCGCGAAGGATTATGCCTTCTATACTTTCCATAATATAAAATGGAGCCCCAATAATATCCGGAATATCGCAGTAAATAATGGGTGCAGGAACTTTTGCAAAATGAGGTTTGAGTAAACTTAATACACGAAACTCCCTGCCCATATCATGGGCAGATTTAATATTGGCGCCCAAAGGTGGTCGGCGCAGAACATACGCTTTATTAGCGGTTTGCAAAGAATAGGTAAGGTTTGAGTACCCGCCCGTATACCGGGTTATATGCTGTATGGTTTCTAACCCGCTTTCCTTTTCCTGCAGGTAATGATTCAGCAAACCCAGATTAAGGTTTTCATTTTCGGTTAAGGGTACAGTGTTTGCCGGTGTATGCATCAATACTATTTTATAGAAAAATAATTCTGACTAGAAGTTTATTAAAATATCAGGACCTGGTTTTCTTTCTGATATCCAAACCATATTTTTTTAAAATACTTAAGGCAAGACTTTGTTTATGTACTTCATCAGCACCATCCCAGATACGCGCCCCCCGTTCATGCTGGTATAAACTGGCCAATAATGTTTCATCGGATAAACCCATGGCACCATGTGCCTGTATGGCCCGGTCAAGCACTTTTACAACCATATTGGCTACGTAAAATTTAATAGCCGCAATTTCATCACGGGTTTGAGAAGCGCCATACAAATCAATATTGTGAGCGGTACGTAATACCAATAATCGGGAAGCATCAATTTCTACACGGCTCTCCGCAATAAATCCCTGTATAAATTGTTTTTCACCCAACATCACGCCGGGTTCCATTTCACGGGTAACAGATCGTTGACATAACAAATCAAATGCTTTCTCTGCAATACCCACCCATCGCATACAGTGATGAATACGACCTGGTCCTAATCTTTCCTGTGCCAGTTTGAATCCCATACCTTCTTCTCCAATAAGATTCGTTACAGGTACACGACAATTGTTATAACGGATCTCTGCATGACTGGCCCATCCTTCTCCTTTTTCGCCAAATACAGGAATATTGCGAATGAATTCAAATCCCGGTGTATCAGTAGGAACAATAATCATGCTGGCACGTTGGTGCGGAGCCGCATCAGGATTGGTAATAGCCATTACCACCGCAAAAGTTGCACCATCGGCAGAGGAAGTGAACCATTTATGACCATTGATAATATACACATCGCCTTCACGAACCGCAGTAGTGGCCATTAATACAGGATTGGAGCCGGGAAATTCAGGCTCGGTCATCGAAAAACAACTCCTGATTTTTCCTTCTAGTAAAGGCGCTAAAAATTTTTCTTTAATAGAAGCGGAACCGAATTTGCTGATCAGTTCTGTATTGCCGATATCGGGTGGCTGGCAATTAAAAGTATATTGACCATAATAAGGGGCCAATGATAATACTTCACTGATTTGTCCGAATTCACAAAGCGTTAATCCCAGTCCGCCTTCTGCAACCGGAAGATGCAGGTTCCATAAACCCAGCGCTTTTACTTTTTCCCGTTTTTCCTGTAAAATAATTTCCGTTTTTTTAAATGGGCGTGTATGATGGTCTTTTTCAAGCGGGATCAATTCATCAATAACAAACTGTCTTATTGTGGGTAGTAATTCCTTTAATTTCTCTGTAACAAAAATGGCTTCCATATCTTTTCGTATTAGAATACAATTATCTTATCCCTTTTCCTAGTTCCACAATCCCTATGTTTTATCAAATCGTGATACCCCCATCAGCAGTAAATAGAGTACCCGTACAATAAGCAGATGCTTCAGATGCCAGGAATAAGGCAAGACCGGCAATTTCTTCTACTGTTCCCATTCTGCCTAATGGCAAATGTTTGATAAATCCGGCTAACCATTTTTCATTCTGCCATAATGCTTCGGAGAATTTGGTTTTGATCAAACCCGGACAAATCGCATTCACCCTGATTTTATCCTGGCCCCATTCTTTGGCCATCACTTTTGTTAGCATATTTAAAGCAGCTTTTGAAACAGAATACATTCCCAAACCGGGATCTGGGGTTAGTCCTGCAATCGAACTGATATTAATCACACTGCCGCCCCCGCTTTGTTTCATAATTGGATATACCAGTTTGCATAGTTCAAAAGGCGCTTTCAGATTTACATCCATGATTTTATCGAATGCCCATTCTTCGCAGGTAACTATGGGGCCATATACCGGGTTGGCAGCAGCATTATTTACCAGTATATCAATACTTCCATAAACAGCCCTTGTTTTTTCAATCAACATTTTGCAATCTTCCAGATTGCCAGCATTGGCGGCAATGCCTGTGCAAACACCACCTGCTGCAATGATTTCAGCAGACAGATTATCCAGATCTTCCTGTTTTCGTGAATTGATCACTAAATTGGCGCCACAGGAGGCATATAATCGGGCAATGGCTTCTCCGATTCCTTTACTGGCACCGGTAATCAAAGCAGTTTTGCCTTGCAGGTTAAATAGTTGATTGGGCTCCATTCTTGCATTATTTAATTACATATTGACAGGGTGGCCTGCATTCAGGTTTTGCTTCTTTGCACTTTTGACATGGCAGACAAAAACTGCTCCTTCACTTTTTTCCGAAACCAGGTTGGGGCCAGTCTTTTAAAGAACCACATTTTCCTGGCATCTTTTGGCAAAATAATATACAATTCATTTTTACCTGCCCTGGTTAGGATTTCTTTTGCCACTGTATCTGCTTCCAGTCCGGATTTTTCTATAAATCGCTGGGTGGCTTTTTTTACCATCTCCCCCCCTCTGGCAAATTGAATTACATTGGTTTTAAAATAAGTGGGTAGTATACAGGAAACCCTGATACCGTGATCCATGAGTTCACCATATAAAGTTTCACTTATGGCTAATACTGCGGCCTTGGTCATATTATAGGCTGCCATGGTAGGCGCGCAACCAATAGCGGCAGCGCTGGCGGTGTTGAGAATATGTCCAGACCGCTGTTGTTTCATAATGGGAATAAAATAATGGCAGCCATACAATACACCCATCTGGTTAATGCCCACCATCCATTCGTAGTTCTCGAGACTATATTCTTCAAAAACACCCCCATCACCCACGCCGGCGTTATTAAATAAGAGGTCAATGCCTCCGGTAGTGCTTAAAAAAACCTTAACTACCTCATGATACTGATCCTTATCCGATACATCCAGGGGAAAAATCAGCGGCACTCCGCCAGCTTTTTCAATGTCTTTAGCAGCCGATTCCAGTGTTATTATATTGATATCGGCCATCCCAATTGTCCAGCCTTCATTCGCTAGCTCAATGGCAAGGGCTTTACCCAAACCGGAAGCGGCCCCGGTGATAAATGCTCTTTTTTGGGGATAGGATTCAGAAAGCTGGTACATATATGACAATTTTATAAATAAGTAAGCTTTTCAGCAACCGTTAAAATCAGCCTTTCATATTCCTCATGAATTTACGTACCAAAAAACTGAAAAGGCTGTTTAGACCGAATTATTTATAAATCCCGACCATTCATCATCTGATAAACTCATCGGATATGAAATATTTTTATCTTTAGCCGATTTTAAAAACTTCAGCCTTTGAAACGTTTGTATATCCCCTTGTTCGCTTTTGTATTCTTAGTAGCCTGTAAAAGCAAAAAAGAAGAAGCTACCCCGCAACAAAAAACCAGTCAGCCGGCACCCGTTGTAGATGTGTTGGTTGCCCAACCACAAGTGATTACCAACCGCATAGAAGCCAATGGAACGGTAGTTGCTATGGAATATGTGGACCTTCATTCCGAAGTAATTGGCAGACTTACCTACCTGAATGTTCCGGAGGGTTCTTTTGTTAAAGCAGGTACCATCATAGCGAAAATCTATGATGCCGATTTGCAGGCACAATTGGCAAAATCAAAAGTATTGCTTGATATAGCCCAGAAAAATGAAGTGCGTCTGGCTAAATTGCTAACTGTAAATGGCGTTAATCAATCCGATTATGATGCGGCACTAAGCACAGTTGATGGGTATAAGGCAGATATTGCTTATACTGAATCACTGATCGCTAAAACGATTATCAAAGCACCTTTCAGTGGGGTAGTTGGTCTTCGTCAGGTAAGTCTGGGTGCCTTTCTCCTCACCACTAATATCATTTGTTCTATTCAACAAGTTGATAAAGTGAAAGTAGATTTTACACTACCTGAGGAATACAGCACCTATATTAAAAAAGGGAATACAGTAGATGTATTGGTAAGCACGCCAAAAGAAAGCATTGAAAAAGCTTCCATCGTTGCTATAGAGCCACAGGTTAACCAGTTAACCCGTAACCTGAAAGTGAGGGCAATTCTGAAAGGAGGCAAAGTGAACCCCGGTGCATTTGTAAAAGTATATGTATCCTCTTTAGGCACAGATAAAAAATCCATTTTAGTTCCAACAAATGCCATCATTCCTGATGATAAAAACAAACAGATTGTAGTTGTGAAAGATGGTAAAGCTTCTTTTGTAAATGTGAAAACAGGTGTGAGACAATCGGATTTTGTGGAAGTTGTATCAGGCATCAATCCGGGTGATAGTGTTGTGGTAACGGGTGTATTGTTCGCCAAACCCAAAGCTGCACTTAACGTAAGAAGTGTGAAAACCCTTGAGCAATTAAAAAACTAGTCCGATCGAATTGGATACTATTGTTGACCCCTTCTTTCAAAACAGTATAGAGAGACAAATATGAATATTTCTGAATTATCGTTGAAAAGACCGGTACTCGCTACTGTGATGAACCTGATGATCATTTTGTTTGGGGTAGTGGGGTATTCATTTCTGGCTGTGCGCGACTATCCGGCTATTGATCCACCTATTATTAGTATCAGTACCAGTTATACAGGTGCCAATGCCGATATTATTGAGAGTCAGATTACGGAACCACTCGAAAAACAAGTGAATGGTATTCCGGGCATTCGTACCATTAGCTCTTCCAGTACATTGGGTAATAGCCAGATAACTGTAGAGTTTAACCTGGGTGTTGATCTGGAAGCTGCCGCCAGTGATGTAAGAGATAAAGTGGGACAGGCACAAAGAAGTTTACCTACCGATATTGATGCTCCACCGGTTGTATCAAAAGCGGATGCGAATAGTGATTTTATCCTGATCCTCGCTATCCAGAGTCATACCAAAAATATTATGGAGCTCAGCGATTACGCTGAAACAGTTCTGCAACAACAATTACAAACCATTAATGATGTAAGCTCTGTTAACCTGTTTGGACAGAAACGGTATGCCATGCGTTTATGGATTGATCCGGATAAAATGAGTGCGCATAATGTGGCTTTTACTGATATCAGCAATACATTGAATTCTGAAAACGTGGAATTGCCTCCTGGAAAAATCTATGGTAATAATACCGAGATGATTATCCGTGCCCTGGGTAGATTAACCAATGAGCAACAGTTTCGCGATCTGATTATTAAAGAAGATTCTTCAGGCATTGTTCGCCTGAATGATGTGGCCAGCGTGGAACTCGGACCTGAACAACCCGAACAAGCCTGGAAATACAATGGAGTGAATGCAGTAGGTCTTGCGATCATTCCCCAACCTGGTGCTAATAATATTCAAATTGCAGATGAGTTTTATAAAAGGTTGGATCAGATCAAAAAATCAAATAAATCGGATATCGAGTATAGTGTATTGATCGATAATACGGTGAATATTCGCAGATCATTGGCAGAAGTAAAAGAGACCCTGATGATCTCTTTTGGACTGGTGGTATTGGTGATCTTCTTCTTCTTCCGAAACTGGCTGATTGCCTTACGTCCGTTAATTGATATCCCGATATCGCTGGTGGCTACTTTCTTTATCATGTATATCTCAGGGTTTTCAATCAATATCCTTACCCTCCTGGGTATAGTACTGGCAACCGGATTGGTGGTGGATGATGGGATTGTGGTTACAGAAAATATCTTCCGAAAAGTAGAAGAAGGCCTTCCTATAAAGAAAGCAGCTTTAGAAGGCAGTAAAGAAATCTTTTTTGCGGTTATTTCTACTTCTATCACATTGGCCGTTGTATTTCTTCCGGTAATCTTCCTGGAAGGTTTTGTGGGTAGATTATTTCGTGAATTTGGGGTAACACTTGCCGCTGCGGTATTAATATCGGCTTTTGTATCCCTTACCATTACACCTGTATTGAACGTATACCTGAATACTAAGAATGCACATGAAGGATGGTTCTATAAAAAAACAGAGCCGTTTTTTGTGGGGATGGAATCGGGGTATAAGAACCTGCTGAAAAATTTTATGAAGATCAGATGGGCCGCTTGGTTGATAGTAGTTGTTTGCGGTTTCATGATCTGGTGGATATTAAGAGGCTTACAAAGTGAAATTGATCCTTTGGAAGATAGGAGCAGTATTCGTATCAGTCTTACCGCTGCTGAAGGAACCAGCTTTAATGCCATGTCGAATATGACCGATAAAGTGGCCGACTATCTATACGATTCTGTTCCGGAAAGAGATTTTGTTTTTGCCAGAACAGCAGGCGGTTTTGGCGGCGGAAACACGGTGAATAGTTCTCAACCCAGGATCGGTTTGATTGATCCTTCTTTAAGAACAAGAGGACAAACTGAAATTGCCAATGATCTGCAAAAGAAACTGGCACGCTTTAATGATGCCAGAGTCTTTGCGATACAGGAACAAACCATTTCGGTTGGCTCAGGCTCAAGAGGTGCATTACCTATTCAATTTATCCTGCAAAACCAGGATTTGAATAAATTAAAAGAAGTAATCCCTAAATTCCTGGATGAAGTAAGAAAGGATAAAACTTTTTCCAACTCTGATGTAAACCTTAAGTTCAATAAACCGGAAGTGCAATTAACGGTTGACCGAACAAAAGTAAAAGACCTTGGGTTATCTTCTACAGATGTATTGAGCGCTATACAGGCAGCATTCAGTGGCGGACGACTCGCGTATTTTATTATGAATGGGTATCAATACCAGGTAATTGCACAGGTTGACAGAGAACAACGGAATAATACCAATGATATTAAAAATCTCTATGTTAAAAATTCAAGAGGTGATAATATTCCTTTGGATGCCGTTGTGCATATGGAAGAAAGCAGTAACCCGTCTACCCTGTATCACTTTAACAGGTATAAAGCCGCAACCATTTCTGCTTCATTGGCGGAAGGTAAAACAATAGGTGATGGTATTAAAGCTATGCAGGCCATTGGCGCGAAACTGTTGGATGAAAGTTACCAGACATCCTTAAACGGTCCTTCCAGAGATTATTCTGAAAGTTCTTCCAATATCGTGTTTGCATTTGGATTAGCATTGATACTGATTTACCTCGTATTGGCTGCACAATTTGAAAGCTTCCTCGATCCATTTACTATCATGATTACAGTACCATTGGCATTGGCAGGAGCATTGTTAAGTTTATACCTTTTCAAACAAACACTGAATATCTTCTCTGAAATTGGTATGATTATGCTGATTGGGTTGGTAACCAAAAATGGGATCCTGATTGTTGAATTCGCCAATCAAAAAAGAGGAAATGGATTACCCAAAATGGAAGCAGTTGTGGAAGCTGCCGCACAACGTTTACGCCCGATTTTAATGACCAGTCTCGCTACCTCGCTTGGTGCATTACCTATTGCATTGAGTTTAGGAGCCGCATCTACCAGTCGTATCCCATTGGGTATCGTGGTAGTAGGTGGTATTATGTTCTCATTGATACTTACTTTGTTTGTAATTCCTGCGGTGTATACATATATCTCAGGTAAACACGAAGCAGAAACACTGGAGATTATCGAATAAAAGATAATCAATTGCAATACCATCGCCGGTCTGTTTGGTTACAACCCTACTGACCGGCGATTCTTTTTTGGGGAATCCAAAATCAGATATCTGACAATTTATTCTATGCATAGCAATACCTTTGCTTAGTAAATGCAAGAGAATGAATGTATCCATAGCAGATATCAGAAAAGATTATAAACTCAGATCATTAGATGAGTCTGATGTAGCCGGGAACCCGATTGACCAATTTACCCGTTGGTGGGATGAAGCGATAAAAAGTAATATAGACGAAGTAAATGCCATGACGCTGGCAACAGCTACCAAAACCGGAATACCCTCTGCCAGAATTGTATTGCTGAAAGGATATGATGCCAATGGCTTTGTATTTTTTACCAATTATGAAAGTCAGAAAGGGAAGGAGCTGGCGGAAAATCCACAGGTAGCCCTGGTTTTTTTCTGGAAAGAATTAGAGAGACAGGTGCGTATTGATGGTATCATCGAAAAAGTAACTGCTGCAGAAAGCGATGCCTATTTTCAATCCCGACCGGCGGGTAGCCGTATTGGTGCCTGGGCCTCACCACAAAGTAAACAGATCAGTGGAAGAGAAGTGATCGAAAATAATTATCGTGTATTCGAAGAGAAATTTCCTGATCAGGAAGCCATACCCAGACCACCACATTGGGGCGGGTATATTGTAAAGCCCCATACTATTGAATTCTGGCAGGGAAGAAGCAGCCGTATGCACGACCGGATTCAATATCGATTAGAAGCGGGTAGTAAATGGAAGATAGAAAGACTAGCTCCCTAAAATATCTTCAAAAGCTTACTGTTACAGTAAGAAAATAAATTCTATAGTAATCGAATTAGTCGTAGTAGAAACTAATGGTAGCCACTGATTTTGCGCCTGAGGAATTTGTGGTGGTGAGCGTTGCATAATAAGGTTTTCCTACCGGCAGGTATTTATATACATACACAGATCCTTCAGCAGAAGCATCTCCAAATTGTGTTTTCACAATATTATGCGTGGCGGCATATTCCTGGTAAGCAAAACCTACCGATGCATATCCATATTGGAATCCGTTTACGGGAAGCGCTGCATTACTGGTATCGTAATTGAAGCTGGCTAATGTGGTGATGGCGCTACCTGATACGGTATTCTTGAAAATTGCATTACTGATATTGACTCCACTATATTGGAAAATCAGATCGCTATAAGCAGTACTGCTATAATCACCCGAGCCAATTGCCTGGTAATCGGTTCGCTCAATTAAAAAGTTACCATTGTACAGGTAAGCAGAACTATCACGATTGGCAGAAGGATCATTACTATTTTCCCATATAACACTGTATCCAATCTTACTGCCTGAAGTATAGGAAAAGAATAATTTTTTATTTGCTTTGTTTACACCGTTCAGGGAATAGGTTAGTTTGATACTATCTGCCGTTCCTGTTCCATTCCGATAATATTGCTCCACAATATTGGTTACGCGGGATGGGTTTTTGCCATTGAACAGAATATTATGGATAGTCAGCTGACCACTTGCCGTATACTGAAAAGTATGTGTGGCAACACCCGAATCAGAATTGATTACCATTTTTTGTAAGAGGTTAAAATTGGTACCGTATGAATTAACGGGACCCAGATAGCCCTTTTGACATGAGCTGAAGATAACAACTAAAATAATCAGCATGCCGGGTATGCGATGGAAAATAAGGCAGGATGTATTGCCCAGTTTGACTATCATTTCTTTTTGGCAGGTTGGTTTTTTCAAAGGAATGATCTGTTGTATTCTAAAAGATACCTTGAAATGATCAGTTGTTGCCTGCGGATAGGTTTATTTAGGAACGGATGATTGGCAATGCAAACAAAACCCCAATAAAAAGCCCCCTTACGATTCGCAAGGGGGGGCTTGAAATGGGGAAATCATTATTTTCTGGCCATTACCTTCTCTGCTGCGGCAACAATGAAAGGAGTATCCAGTCCATATTTTACCAGCAGTTCAGCTGGCTTGCCACTTTCTCCAAAAGTATCTTTCGTGCCTATGTATTCAATAGGAATAGCAAAGTTTTTAGCAGCTACCTGTGCAATCGCATCACCCAATCCGCCAATCACATTATGCTCTTCTACCGTAACCGCACATTTTGTTTTTTGAATAGAGTTAAGAATCGCTTCTGAATCCAGAGGTTTGATGGTATGAATATTAATCAGTTCTACACTGATGCCTTTTTCTTCCAGTATTCTTCCTGCTTCAATGGCTTTCCAAACCATATGTCCGCACGCAAAAATGCTTACATCGGTTCCTTCACTAAGTTGTTGTGCTTTACCAATCTGAAAATCGCTTCCGTCTTCTTTGGTAAAATTGGGCCATTTGGGACGGCCAAAACGCAGGTACACCGGTCCTTCATAAGAAGCGATGGCTTTGGTAGCAGCTTTGGTCTGGTTAAAATCGCAGGGAACAATCACTGTCATACCGGGCAGCATTTTCATTAACCCGATATCTTCCAGAATCTGGTGGGTAGCACCATCTTCACCCAGTGTTAAACCGGCATGTGATGCGCAGATCTTTACATTTTTACCGCTATAAGCCACACTCTGGCGAATCTGGTCGTATACCCTGCCTGTGCTGAAATTAGCAAAAGTGGTGGTAAAGGGAATTTTACCCCCAATGGTCATGCCGGCTGCAATCCCAATCATATTGGCTTCTGCAATACCAACCTGAATAAAACGATCCGGAAAATCTTTGATAAAAGGAGCAATTTTCATAGAGCCGGCCAAATCGGCCGTAAGTACGATTACGTTCTCGTTCTCTTTGCCGATCTCATAAATACCTTCCCCAAACCCACCGCGGGTTTCTTTTTCATTAAGTACCTGTATGTCTTTCAGTTTCATAGATGCTGATTAAATGTATGGCAGTTGCAAAGTAAAGTAAATAGCGGCTTATAAAATGCAGGTTTTCGCATTTATTATCTACCTGCAGGTATATCTGGCCCCAAGCGTAATGGCATTCCTTTTCAGGCAAAGCCATCAGGATCGGAACCTCGGTTTTAGACATTTTGAAGGTGATTTGTTTGTATTTGGGTCTTATTTCCGTCGTATCTGCGTCTATATTTCTTCGGTTACAACCGAAGCCGCTTCGGTTGTAACCGAAGAAAACCCGAGAAAGCTTCGATTAACACCGAAGGAATATAGACGCAGATACGACCCAGATAAGGAGAAAACCCAGACCCGATTGCCTTGGTTTGAGTCGAAATCAAAGTATCAACAGCATAATCAACGCTTTTGAGCCAATAATCCGGATACAATGCCGTATTGGCTTATTTTTGATAAAACAGGGCCGGGGATGCTTAGTTTCCGGCTTAATAATTAACCAATATGGAAAAGGGAACAGCATTACTGGTCATGGATATGCAAATGGGCATTATAAATTCATTTCCCGATGGTGAAATGGTAATAGGTACAATTGCCAAAGCCATACAGGCTGCCAGGAGAAAAGGGATACCGGTTATGTATGTACGATTGAATTTCAGACCCGGTGCACCGGATATCAGCATGAATAATAAAAGCTTTTCTACCGGAATTAAAGAATTATGGGCCAAAACAAATCCGGCTGAATTTGAAAAGATTCACCCTGATCTGGCACCTGTGGAGGGAGATATCATCGTAACCAAAAAAAGAATAAGCGCTTTTACCGGCAGTGATCTGGAACTGGTACTAAGATCGATGGGCATTCAGCAGCTGGTGCTTTCGGGCTTTGCTACCAGCGGGGTGGTATTATCCACTTTACGCGAAGCGGCTGATAAAGATTATGTATTAACGGTATTGGAAGATGGCTGTGCCGATAGAGATCCCGAAGTTCATCGGGTACTTACCACAAAAATTTTTCCCAGACAGGCCAATGTAGTAACAGTGGAGGAATGGAGTAAATAAACACACGATAGATAATATTTCACGATAGCATTTTTTCAATCAACCCGTTAATTGAACACAGTTATAAATTAAACAAAAACATTTTTAGTATATGAATTTTGAAAGAATGATAGACAGGAAAGTAAAAGGTACATTAAGCAGGTGGTTTGGTATTCAGTTTCAAAGCAAATCAGAAACGGCTAAAGTAAGAAGTCGGGTATTGGCTTATTGCAAAGGAAAAGGTTGTGATATTGGTTTTGGTGGCGATAAGATTATGAAACAGAACTGTGATGGAATTGATTTTGAACAGCCGTATACAAAAACCGGCAGAGATGCAGTAGATATTCCCTGCGATGTAATTCATAATGAGATACCGGTTCCGGATAATACCTATGATTATGTGTATACCAGTCATTTGATCGAAGACTTTGTAGATACTACCGATGCGCTCAGAAAATTTATCCGGATTTTGAAAAATAAAGGAACCCTGATACTGGTGTTTCCTGACCAGCCTAAGTATGAAGCGTATAATAAGCAAAACGGAATTCCCGGCAATCCTTATCATGTGCATGGCAATATGGGGTATGATTATATGATGGACAGATTGAACGAGATAGAGTCTGTTAAATACAAGCTGTTATATTCCAGTAATTGTGAGATTGATTATAATGTGATTATTGTGGTGGAGGTGGAGAAGGGTTGAGTGGGTTGTTTCATGAGCAATTTTTCTTTTCTTAAGAAAAAATAATTTGCTGTTTTTTTACTGTATGATTGCTTGCTTTTAAGGGGGTACTTATATGTTCAATAACCATCTAACAATATTAAGAAAACGTATATTGTTTTTAATTAGGATAATCTTTAGTATTAAGTAAGTGTTAAAAAGTATGGAAACGATAAAATCTTTAAATTACTCAATTGTTGCATCAAGCAAGTTTTCTTATTGGTTTTTGAAGAAATCTGCAATAAGCTTTTCAGGAAGTACCACCATTTTATATAGTTTAGCACGCATTTTATTTCACAAGTCCTATTCATTTGACATAAATGGGTCAAAGAAAATATGGCCAATCAATTCAATTAGTGATTTTCGATTAATAAGAGGTGAATATATTAGTAATACAGGAAAATATTCTTTAGAATTAGGATATGAAGGTGTTGATATTTCTTATATTAAAAACCTAATTGAAGAAGGAGATTTTATAATTGACATTGGCGCGAATAAAGGCTTCTATACTTTACTTTTTGCATCTTATATTAAGGATCACGGCAAAGTGATATCAATAGAAGCAAGCGAAAAAAAATTTAAATCATTATTTTTTCGAATTACAAGATTGTGGAACCTAACAAATGTTTTGCCTTTTAATTTTATATTGGGTGATTCTGATTATCAACGCGTTAATTTAAAAAAACCTAGTCGGTTTGATGATGGTACTGGATTTTATTTAAAAAAATCCAACAATTTACATTCTCCTTTTTCAAGAACATTGGATAACTTACTTAGTTCTATTAATATAAATAATTTTAAGCTTTTAAAAATCGATGTTGAAGGGGCTGAAGTTCTTGTGTTAAATGGCGCCAAAAGAATTCTCGAAAAAACCGATTATGTGCTTGTAGAGGTATCTGATACTGGAAAAGAAAGATTTGAAACATCAGTATCTGAGCTTTATAATTTGCTAAACTCGGTAGGATTTCTATTTCCCTATCTGATTTCATTGACAAATAACTTGGAGACTATTGTATCTCCTGTATCAAATTTTGAAATAGGAAATATCCTGTTTTCAAAAAAGAGTTTACTGTGAAAAATAATTTGAGTAGATCTTTATAGGAAAGAATAGCTTATATTCTAAAACCCTCAAAAAACGATTGTTTACAAGGCTTTTTCCGCAAAGTCTCAAAAAAAATGAATTCCGCGCAAATGTCTCTCCACAGGAGGATTTTGCGCGGAATTTTGTATTAGACACTTTGCGGGGAATAAAGCTGCTGTATTCCAGTAATTGTGAGATTGATTATAATGTGATTATTGTGGTGGAGGGGGAGAAGGGGTGAGAGGTTTTTTCATTCGCAAGTTTTCTTAATCCGAAAATATTAGCTTGTTTTTTACTTGAAATTGTTTGCTTTATAAGGACAGTTTCATTAGCTCTTTTCAGAAGCAGGTGAGCTATTACGCTTTTATTTATTTTGTTTCTTCGCTGCCGATTTCTTATCTGTAAATTTGGTTTCTCCTTTTACTACAATAACCTGTTTAAGATTTTTGAACACTGCATAAATAGCCATTGCATGTCCATGTCCGAGTTGAAAATCTTCTTTAAGCCATTTTATTATTTCGCCTGCTTTTATGGTTGGCTTCAATGCACCATTTTCAAGAAAACCTTTTTCTTCTGCAATTTTTTTAAAATCCTCAGGGTTCTTACCCGTTTTAATCTTGATATTATCTAAATATGCCTGAAATGACATTGACTAGTCTCTAAAAGTGACTGTCTGAATTATGGGGCACTTACAACATAATACTTTTATGTTTTTAATTATATGGCAATTACCATCTAAATCACATTTCTTATCGACTAATTATTTGGATAGGTATGAAATGGTACTCAAAAAAACTAAACTCACATGTAATATACTGCATAAGTTTATTACTCACGAGATCATTGATAAAATAGCCGCTATCCCGGATATTGTCTAAAGCCTCTTTAAATACCATGGGCTTACTGTCTTTAAGAATATACCCTCTTGCCCCATTTTTCAGCATTCGAATAATGGCCGTATCATTTTCAAGCATACTCAGTACCAGTATTTTGGCTTTGGGCATATTGGCTTTGATCCAACCAGAAGTGTCGTATCCATCCATAACGGGCATGGTAATATCCAGCAAAACGATATCCGGACTGTTTTTTGAGTCTAGCTTTTCAATAAAATGCTTGCCATTATTGGCTTCCAGTATAACTTTATAACCCTCAAAAGAATTGATGATTGCTGCCAAGCCTGTTCTCAGCAATTCATGATCGTCAACAAGTGCTACAAGGGTCATAATTTCGATAATTGTGGTTTTAAGGTCAAAGTTATGCTAGTTCCGGCACCTAATTGGCTTTTTACATCAACGATAGCCCCAATGAGTTTTGCCCGATTGATGATATTTTGTAACCCGATTCCAGGTCTTATTTTTTTCAAAGTATCTGTATCAAAACCAACTCCATTATCGCGAATATAGAAAACAGTATGGTTAGGATTGCTGGTGATATCTACATGTATTTCCGTAGCAGAAGCGTGTTTAATGATATTATTCACAATTTCTTGGATCATACGGAACAGGATGATATCCATATTTGTATCAAGTATATGAAAATCATCTGAAGTTTGAAAAGAAGTTTTATAATGACCGGTTTTTTCGAGGGAAATCAATAATTGCCTGATGGATTCTACGATACCGATATCATAAATACGGTTGTTTTGCAGGTTATGGCTGATTTCTCTCAAATCCTTGATTGCCTTGCCCAGAAGTTCATCTGTCTGGGTAAGCTTGGCCTCATCCGTATTGGCTTTGTGGAAAGTATTCAGGTTTAACCTGGCAAGACTTAATATCTGGCCGATATTATCATGAATTTCCTGGCTGATATAGGTAAAAGCCTGCTCCTGTATTTCTAACTGGGTTTGCAGAAGGGTTTGGGCAAACCGGTTTTTCATCTCTTCTTTCTCCCGTTTATTCTTTCTTTGCCTTCGTAAAAAAACGAATACGATCAATAATACAAAACTGCCGATTAATATAAAAAAAACCGAGGCGATTACGATGGTAATGAGGATATCTTCTTGTTGTTTCGGCATAGAAAAAAGGCAATACAGAATGAACCGTATAAAATTACGTTTAAACTATGATTGATGATGCCGTAAATTTTGACCCCTTGCGCCTGAAGATCATTGCTTCTCAGGTATTCAAATAATGCGTTGATAATTACAGAGCCCAGGTAAAATATCAGTAAACCACTCGAAATCCAGAAAAAAGGTTGTTTAGATAGCTGTTGGTCTATATTTTCTGGTAAAACGGACTCGTAGAAATAGCAGCAGCAGAATATGACTATAAAGAAAGAGCCTAGCAGGAAAGTGTAGGTATTAAAAGTTTTATTAAACCCTTGCTTAAATAAAATATTCAGGATTACCAGTAATACAAAAACAGGGATGAACCATACTACGATTTTTTTGAAAACCGGTTTTTTGAGATGTAAATAGAAAAGATAAGAATAAAAGACAAATTCAATGGTTGTGAAAACATTATATATCCAATAATTACGAATAGACCTGGATACAAACCATGCTCCGGTACATTCAACTGCTATTGTTAGAAATAAAAACGGAATAAAATATAGTAATAATTTATTCCGTTTCTTTATAAATAGAATAGTTGTCGCAATAAAACTTAATACCTGAAAATAAAAATATATACCCAATTGAATATTATGTTATGGCCAGATATTTCCGTGATTGAGTGAGTTATAACTTGTATCACCCCCATCGTTACTATTCGTTTTAATAAAATTACCTTTTGATGGTAAGTTATTATTTACAGTAAAGAAAATGGTTGTTTTGCCAATTTCACTTTTGTCAGCGGTTGGATCTGTGTTATAATCGTATATACCAAAGTTAACATAAACCGAGTCTGATTTATATTTTGATTTCATCGAATTTAGAAAATTCGTAATATCTTTGAGACTAAAAGCAACATATTGCGTTGCATTGGGGCCGGCTACGTTAATGTACACTGTACGTAACTCATTTGCATTAGCACCGGAGATCAAGCCGGGTATAGTAGCTGTAGAGGCGGTATTCATAATAGTACTTTCATCACCTGCTGCGGCAGCAGCTGTGTTTTTTGCCTGATCTTTTTGACAGGCTATTAAAATGATTACGGTTAGCGCAACAAATGCTGCAAAACCTAAATAAGAATTTTTTTTCATAAGTCTGGGGATTTAAAAATCATGGTTAGTTACATTTATATCAGTTGAACACAAGCAAGTTAAGTCAATGGTATTTTTTATTAGATGACAAACGACTTTCTTTAAAAAGATCATTTTTCTAAGTGAATGAAAGACAGAGAGTTAGGTTCGATTATTTAATAAAAAACGGTGTTTTTACTGGAAGAATACCGTGAAAACACCGCATAGTTTTAGCTGTTTTAGGGGTGTTTATTTGATTTGTAATCTGTATAGGGGAAATACGCTAACAGGCCAGATGCATGAGTAAGTAACAGATTATTGAATATAAAAAAATTCTATTTATTTCTGGCCTTGTTCAATTAACCTTCTTGATATAACTACGGATAGTTACCCGATTTACCCACCAGATGACTATTAATAAAATAGCAGCAGTAAGTAAAGTAAAGATTGATGGATATACATTTATGAAAATGCCCTGTGATTGTAACAAACCGTGTGTGTAAAATTGCAGTAATGAAATCACTATCACTGAAATACATATGATTAGCAGATTGATAGGGAAGAATTGGCGCATCAAAAATTTTTGGAGCTGGTATGGCGATGCACCTAATATGATCAATAAACCGATTTCCTCTTTACTAGAAGCAATGGTTAGCTGTATAAATAATGTAAATACCAATAATGCAAATGCAAGCATTACTGCTCCTGATAGCCATGAAACACTTACTACAATATCCACTACTTGTCTATACCTGCTGAAGCGAGTTTTTTCTGCATCAGTAACCAGTTGCTTTGAATGTAAATATTTGGTCAGTTGCGGATTTCCCGGATCTTTTGTTTTAATAATCAAACGGGATGGTTTTGTCTGCTGATCTTTTCCAAACCTTGCATTACTCCAGCGCATAAACTCTTCAGGAACCAATAAAGAAGAAATCCTGTCGCTAAACCCAACCACTTTTCCCTGCAAACTGATCATTCCATTCTTTCCATAGATGTTTACTTTAAAAAGAATCATTTTTACCACCTGCTGTGTTAGTTGAGGTAAATTCTGTGAAAAGGAAAATTGGAAATTGTAAAAATCAAGAAACATATTGGGAACGATCAATGGAATATAAGGGGAATTTTCTGTCCATTGCCAATCCTTACCAGCAACATCAATAAATGAATCGGGAACACTTTCAAAAGCAATATCTGTATAAAATGGGAACCGGTCACTATTACTCTGAATAGAGGCCTTGAAGAGGCTTGGACTTAACAAGCCTATTGATTCAACAAAAGGCTGCTTTTTCAGGTCGTTGATATCACTATCCGATAAAGCTGTGTTTCCCAGATTCTGGTCGGTGAGCGATTTATTCACTACGAGGAAATTGGCAATACTATCCTGATTCGATTTACTAACCAGTAATTCATTATAATCTGCCTGTATCTGAACTGCCGCCAAAATCAAGAGCATGGCAACAGACAATCCTATTACCGCCAGTACAAATCTTTTACGACCTGATGCTGTTCTGATCAACTTTTTCAGTAGTAAATTCAATCCCTCCATTCGAAAAATTATCCGTTTATAAATTCAACTCTCTGGTATAAGAAAAATGAGTGTCATGCTCCAAATCTGTAATCATCAACCCGGCGCCTCTTTTTTTGCATTCTCTGTCAATCAAATTAGCCGCCCGATCAATATTTTCATTATCCAGATGACTAAAAGGTTCATCCATTATTAACCAGCTAAAAGGTTGAATCAATGCACGAATGATAGCTATTCTTTGTTGTTCACCATAGCTGCATAACCCTGCTCTTTGCTCCAGAATATGGGTAACACCTAATTCAGCAGCCATGCTATCAATCATTTCCTTTGGATAATACGGATCCTGAAGTATTCTTTTTAATTCTATATTCTCTCTCGCTGTCAGATCTGGAAACAAACGAAGATCCTGGAAAACGATACTCAGTTTTTGCTGGCGAATTGTAGCAAGTTCAAAGTCTTTTAATTCTTTGATAGGATTTGAATCAAAGAGGATCGCACCTTCATAATCATTGCGAAGCCGGTAAAGGATATGTATTAAAGTAGTCTTACCTGTTCCGCTTGGGGCTTTGATCTTAATAAATGCTGATTCCTCGAATTGGATAGTAGTGTTCCAAATATCTGAACTCCTTTGCAGGAATCTGTCTTTTAATGGGATGGGTAACAGATTTTGGAATGTGATTGTCATGCAGCCCGATTGATCATTTGATCAGGTAGCGATGGAGAAAAACAGCCTGGTTAGTAAAGCTGTTTTTATCTATCTGCTAATGTAAAAAATTAGTTTGTGCGTATAATTGCAGGTACTCCCCCCGGAAATATTTTTTCATCCATCTCCTTTTCTTTTTTTGCCTTTACGCGCATATCAACAGCAATATCAGTGAGTAAACTGGTTAATGTAACCAGACTGTTCTGCTTTTCGTTTTGCATTCTTATTTCGAAAGAAGCTTTCAGGCTTTTTCCTTCAAAATTATCGGATGTGGCTATGATATCTTTGAAAGTAGCTTTGGCAGTGGTAAGGGAATGGTTATACGATCCGGATGATTCTTTAATAAAACCATTGAGCGTAGTAGCAATATCTACATAGAAAACAGTTGATTTTCCTTTAAACCGGTCCAATGCATCTTTCGCAATGGTTGCGTTGCTACTACCGGCTATATACTGTGTATAGGTAAGAGAATCACTGGCTATAATCAGATTCTTATCATCAGCCACAATAAACAAGCCCATAAATGAAACCAACCCTCCAGCTTTATAAGTATCTTTTTGTTTTACCAGGATGCCTTGCTGAACGGCTTTGTCCATGATTTTGGTAAAACTGATTTTATCACCTACGGGGGCACTGATGATCATTTTTCCGAAAGGTTTACTTCTCATCTTATTCTTTTCATCCGTTTTCTGCAAGGGATCTGAATCAGTTCTGCCCAAATCAGAAATAACCACAGCGATATCGCCTTTTAAGGATTTATACAAATCCTGGCTCGTAAATCCAACCTTTTCCAAAGCATTATTTACCAATCCTTCTACTTCCAGTTGTTTCAGAATGCCTCCGAATATTTCCGGGTTAAATGAGGCGAGTATAATGCCATTGATATTTTGGGATGGATAATGTTCTATCATCGACAGATTCACGGTTGGTCCTGCATATTTAGATAAAACGCTCCCAAGTAATTCATTGGTATAAGCGGTTGATTTGGCAACAATCTTGCCATCATCAAAACTTAATGTAGCCGTTGAATAATTGTTTTTTAATAATTCTTCCAGTTTTGGAATCTGGAATGGAAACATATTTAAAGCTGCAATCGAAGAATTTCCACTGGTAAAAGTATAACCATCCGCTTTTTCTTTAAACATGCCCGTAAAAATTTCCACATCAGCCAGCGACTCGTTTAGCTTTTGCGTGAAATAACGATCCACTTCTTTCTTCATTTCTGCTTCTGTATTTGCTTCGGCAGGTTGTTTAAATGTCATTGCAAGGGTATCATAAACAGGCTTCAGGTGATGATTATACAGGGTGGTAATTACTTGTTCATTATTCCAGGCAATCATCGTTTGATCATTAGTGATGAGGTAGCTATAATCTTTTTCTTTTTTAACCTCTTTACCTTTCAGGTAGTCCTGTTTTTTCAGGAAAGTTTCCAGTTTTGCGGCATCATCCAGACTGCCCATAACACTGATAGTGGTTGACTGACTATTATCCGGCTTTGTTTTTGTAAGCGCAAAAAGAAATACCTTTTCACTCCATTTTATTCCTGCATTTTCTTTAATATCTGTAAAAAATGCTTTCTCTTTGGCATCAATGGAATCATTTTTGAAAACCCGCTTCAAGAGTGTATCCATATTGATTCCCCCTTTCTGCAATTTATCCTGCATCTGGTTGGGATCAACTACCACTACAAAGCCAACATCTTTGGGAATATATTTAGCTTCTTTTGGGGTATTGTTTTTGCAGGAAGATATAGTAACTGCAATAACTATTAGCAGTAAAAATGAACGTAGGAACTGATTCATATAATAGATATTAAAATGATTGAATACGAAGTTAGCTTTTGCTTTCGACTTATCCTTTCTTATTGATTTTAGTGGATTATTGACTGATAAATGGCTTCCTGGATGTTTGAACGCACGTTTAGCTGGCTTATTTTATTATTATCCCGTGTAGGCGTTACCCTGTTGGACAGGAAAATATAGACCAGATGATACTTTGGATCTACCCAAACACAGGTGCCAGTAAAGCCAGTATGCCCAAAAGTTTCAGGTGAAACGCTGCGCGATGGATAGGGGTCTTTTCGGGTAGCATTGTTTTTTTCAGGCTTATCAAATCCGATCCCTCTTCTGCTCACATCTGATCCGTACGCTGTAAATTTATCTATCGTTGATTTTTTCAGTATCCTCACACCATTTAATTCGCCGCCATTCACCAGCATCTGGTAAAGCTGTGCCAGATCATAGGCATTGCTGAATAAACCCGCATGGCCGGCTACTCCGCCAAACATGGCAGATCCTTCATCATGCACATCGCCACGTAACAGTTGCTGACGAAAATGTTTTTCTAATTCAGTGGGAGCGATTTCGCTAACAGGCATTTTCTCGCGAGGCAGGAAAGTGGTCGTACTCATTTGCAAAGGATTATAGAAAGTTTCTTTTGCATATTGATTTAATGGTTTGCCGCTTACCGCTTCTACAATTTTGCCCAGGAAAATAAAATCATTGTCGCTATAAACATATTTGCCCGGGGTGGTTATTTTACTTTGCAGTATTCGTTTGAGCAAAGTATCTTCCCAATCATTTCGCAGATAATATCCTTCTGCTACCCGATATTGGTGCTGTTCATCTTTTTCGTTGGTAAAATAGCCAGCCAAAGGCTTGCCTGTTGTAGTATCCAGTACTTCACGGTAAAAAGGAATAAAAGGTACCAATCCCGCCTGGTGTAATAATATATCATTCAATTTTAAGGAAGCTTTATTACTCCCTTTTACCCAGGGAAGGTAATCTCCCAGTGTTTTATTAATATCTACCTTACCTTCTTCATATAATTTCATGATCGAAACATTGGTAGCAGATATTTTGGTAACAGAGGCAAGATCATAAACCATCTCTTTGGTAACCGGCTCTTTCTGATCAAAATTGGTATAGCCAAATGCTTTATGATACACCAGTTTTCCATCTTTGGCTACCAAAATTACGCAGCCGGGTGTGGCACCTTTGGCAACGGCATCGCTGGCAATGGCATCTATCTTTGCCAATGAATCAGCTGCCAAACCAACAGACTCGGGAGTGCTGAGTGGAAAATAATTATGATACAAAATGCCGTCACCAAATTTTAAATTCTCTGCAACTGTTACAGGTAATTTTCCTTTGGCCTGTATCTTACCCTGTAAAAGAGCAACAGCGGCATTCTGTGTAATATCATCATCCTCATAGCAGGCAATCAGGTTAGGCGCATAATTGATGTTTTTGATAGCATAGGGATTTCCAAAAATCAATGTAATGGTCTGAAACTGTTGTAATGCATTTAATAAATAAAGAGAGGGGCTGCTTAGTCCGAAATTATTAGCAGGCCTGCGACTATAATTATGGAGTCCAACAACAATCACATCATATTTTTTTTGATTGAGTGTATTGAGTAATTGTACCACAGAAGCGGTATCTGTTTTTTCCAGGGGAATCAGGTTTGTCTTATCATCCATTAATTGTTTTCCTATCTGGGGCTTACTGCCAAATAAGTAAACATCTGCCTGATTCTCGATTCTTAATTTTGCAGCAATCGCATTTTCTATAGGTGCTCCGATACTGATATAGGCTATTTTCTTACCGTTACCAAGAGGAAAAATATCAGGATTTTGTTTATGTAAAAGTGTTAGGGCATTTTCGCTCAACAATGTTTTGATCCGCGTGGTTTGTTTGTTCAAATCTTCTACCAGACCATCCGTTTGAATGGGGGTTATTTTATTCAGTCCGAGGTGGTATTTCGCCAATAATACTTTTTTTACTTTGGCATTGATAATATCCCAGCTAAGCTTCCCTTCTTTAATGGCTTCTTTTATCTTGGCAATGCTACCGGGAATATCGCCTGGCAGACAAAGCATATCATTTCCGGCAATCAAGGAGAGTACTGAGGCATCTCCTTTTGGAAAATATTTGGTAACACCCTGCATTTCCAAAGCATCTGTAAATGAAATGCCTTCAAATCCAAGGTCATTGCGCAGAACACCCGTTACATTCAGATAAGATAATGAACTGGGTAAATGCGTAGTGGTATCAATGGCAGGAATCGAAAGGTGTGCCGTCATTATACTTCCCACCCCGGCTTTTATCAGTTCTCTGAAAGGGTATAATTCCAGGTTATCCAATTCCGCCCTGCTTTTAGTGATAACCGGAAGGTCTTTGTGTGAGTCAACCGAAACATCTCCATGCCCAGGAAAATGTTTTGCTGTGGCCATCACACCTACATCCTGCATGCCCCGCATATATTCAACTCCATATAAAGCTACTTTGTATTTGTCTTCTCCAAAACTTCTGTCATTGATCACCGGGTTCATTGGATTATTATTGACATCCACATCTGGGGCATAGTTTACCTGAATACCCATGCGTTTACATTGTTCCCCAACAGCTTTACCAAATTGATAGATCAGGGTAGCATCCGTTGTAGCTCCCATCATTAACTGTCTGGGATAACTAATCACACTGTCTAAACGCATGCCAAGACCCCATTCTCCATCAATAGAGATCATGATGGGTGTTTTGGCAATGGATTGGTATAAATTGGTAAGCATCGCCTGCCTTACAGGGCCCCCCTGAAAAAAGCAGATCCCGCCAACATTATATTTTTTGATCTGTTCAATTACTTCCGCCACATGCTCGGGGCCCTGGTTACTCAAGCCACGAATAATCATTAATTGCGCAATCCGCTCATCTTTACTCAGCTTCCGGAATTTCTTTTTTACCCATTTTAAAGCCGCTTTATCTTTTTCATAGAAATGTTGCGCCTGCACAGAAATGCCGGCATACATACTGAATAAAACACAGAGAATAGTGCAATAGAAGGTTCTTTTCATACGAATGATCTTGAGAAGGCACAAGTTAGGAATAAAGAAGGAGTTATGGTTGGGTTACAGGTAGCTGGTTAGGGGTTGCTTGTTTCGGGTTTAGTGAAGCAGAGTATGCTATTCTTTAGGCCAAGACATATTGTTGTAGCCATTGCCGGGCTTCATTTTCATTGGTAAAACTTTTCATGGGGATGGGAGGTTTTTTGAATTTGAACAATAAACCCATAATAAAACTTGCTAAGCCGGGTTTTGATACCATGGCCATAGCCATGTAAACGGAAGCCAATTGTTCTGTGGCAAATTTTTGTGTTTCTCTACTGGGTACGGGGGAATTGCACAAATGGATAAGTAAGGGAATTTTTTTGTTATGGGTGATCTGTTTTACCAGGGCAATATTCGCCGTAATATTGGTAATCGTTCTTTTTGGTTTTTTGGAAAACGAAACTAGTATGCCATTGTCTTCCATACAATAATCGGCTATTTCACCTTCAACAATATTCTTCTTGTTCTTTTCCTCTGTCATTAGTTACTGGCTCTATTATTAACTAGCGGGCTTTTTCTGGAAGCAGATACATCCCGATTAAAAAGTAATCAGAAAATTAATAATTTATGTGTTATCAATCTATTAAAATAAAAAACCGCAAATCAATCTGACTCACGGTTTTCCAAACAATATATTCTGTTAAGATCAGGCTTTGTTTTCTTCCTCTTCTTCTTCAGTCTCGCTCAAAGTTGGGTCAATATTATTTTCTTTGATGATGCTGTACCATTTTACCATTTTTTTCATATCACTGCTATACACACGTGAAAAGTCCATATCAGGATATACTTTCTGAAAATATGCTTTTACAGCAGCCGCATCTTTATCAGAAGGCAGGGCCTCTTTACTTTTTCCCATGGCCTGAAATACCTCTGTCAAATTCACATTATCTCGAACAGTATACACTTCAATACTTTCCAGATGGGAAAAATTGTGAACCCTGCTGCTTACAAAACGGGTGGTTTTATCATCCAGCGATTTTACAATTGCGCCATCTGTTTTGCTACCCACCAGTTCAAATAACCCCGGTAACCCGGTAACCGATATTAATTTACTATACTCCATAATACTTTCTTTAAGAGGTGCAAAGTAAAGGTAAAATGAATAAAGATGCCAGAAGAAGCTGCGCGTATCGATTTTTTAACGAAATTAAATTCTGCAAACAGGGGTGTGGATAATAATCGCCCCAATTTTTTCAAATGGTTGATTGTAAAAACAGTAGATATGAGAAAGTATGCTAGTTTGTTACTTATCCTGGTCAGTGTGTATTCTGCAGCGCAAAGTCCGGAAGAAAAACTGGCAGCCAAAGGTATTCAGTTGCCTAAAGTGGCTGGTCCGGTAGCCAATTATGTAAATGTGGTAAGGGTAGATCATTTGCTGTTTCTTTCAGGAAAAGGCCCGGTTTTACCAGATGGAAAATATGTTACCGGAAAACTGGGTAAGGATTTGACCATTGAACAGGGATATGAAGCAGCAAGATTAACCGCATTAGTGCAAATTGCTGTGTTAAAAAATGAACTGGGTGATCTTCGGAAAGTTAAGCGTATTGTAAAAGTTTTGGGTATGGTAAACAGTGACAGCAATTTTATTGACCAGCCAAAAGTGATCAATGGATTTTCAGATCTGATGGTAGAGATTTTTGGTGAGAAAGGCAAACATGCCAGATCGGCTGTGGGGGTAGCTTCTTTACCTTTTAATACAGCAGTAGAAGTAGAGTTGATTGTGGAGGTTGAATAATCAATTCAGCAAATTTTATTGTGGGGGTAAGATGTTTACGATAACACCTGCTCACTCAAAGCCTTATCCAGTCTGGATTTCAGGGTTTCGTAATCTGTATATCCCCTTGCCAGCATGGTAAATCGGGTATCTGAATTCTGTAAAAACACACAGGGGAAACCGGTTACCTGTAGCTGTTTGCAGAGTTGAAATTCATAATGAGCCTGTTCTTTATACTCTTTACTTTTTAATTTCGAATAAAAAACCTCCGCCTGGATACTATATTTTTCCAGCAGATGCCGGTAAGCTTCATCATCTGTCAGATCCCTCCCCTCATAATGCAACGCATATTGCAGATCGGCAGCAAATGCCACCTGCCTCTCAGGATAATATTCTTTGAAAATGCATAAGGCGATGGCAGGTTTTTCAGAGTTGGGATACCAATCACTAAGATCAGGGTGTTTGATATGCCATAAATAATCTTCTCCAAACCGTATACCGGTATATTCTTCTACGGTAGGATAGGCTTTCTGAATAAATCCTGCAGTAGCGCTGATATGCACGGGTTTATCGGGTAAAACCATCCCACCTGATAATACTTCGATGGTTGAAGAAGGGTAATTTTCAGCAATTTTCTGTATCACAGGGCTAAATCCATAGCACCAGCCGCAATAAGCATCATAACAATAAAAAAGGGTTGGATTCATTGGGTAAAAATAGGAAGTTTCTCTATCCTATTTTAACGTTTGTAATCTGACCTGACTGACTCAGTTATGGATTCTTTTGTACCTTTACAGGACCCATCACCTAAAACGTTCAACTTTAAATTATCGCATATGCCTGGTTTTGAATTATTTGGCGAAGAAGAAATAAAAGAAGTAAATGATGTGCTGGAAACAGGTATCCTGATGCGGTATGGATTTGATGGCCCCCGCAAAGGGATATGGAAAGCCAAAGAACTGGAAGCAGCCATTACACAGGTATTTGGTTGTGGGTATGCGCAACTGACTTCCAGTGGCACATCTGCACTAACTACCGCCATGGCTGCATTGGGTATTGGTACAGGGGATGAAGTAATTATGCCTGCTTTTACATTTGTTGCCAGTTTTGAAGCGGTTTTAAGTGTTGGTGCCGTACCCATACTGGTAGATATTGACGAAACACTTACGTTGAGTCCAGATGCTGTTCGTGCAGCCATTACACCCAAAACAAAATGCGTAATGCCGGTACATATGTGCGGAAGTATGGCTGATCTCGACGCGTTGAAACAAATTTGTGCTGAACATCATTTGATCTTACTGGAAGATGCCTGTCAAAGTATTGGAGCAACTTACAAGGGTAAATCATTGGGTACCATTGGAGATGCAGGAACTTTTTCTTTTGATTTTGTAAAAACCATTACTTGTGCAGAAGGTGGCGTTGTAATGACCAATTCCAGGGAGGTGTATACTAAATCAGATGGGTATACCGATCATGGTCATGATCACCTCGGAGCCGATCGTGGTGCAGATTTGCATCCTTTTATTGGCTATAATTATCGGATAAGTGAATTACATGCAGCAGTAGGGTTAGCCCAGATAAGAAAACTGGATACTTTTTTAACCCTACAAAAAAAGAATAACCTCGCATTGCGGGCTTATCTGGAACAGATTCCAGAAATTGGCTTTCGCATAATTCCGGAAGGTGGGGTAGACAGCTACAGCTTTATCAGTTGGTTTCTTCCAACAGAAGAATTGACTCGCGCCGTAGTGGCAGAAATGAAAACGCAGGGAATATTAGCGGGTAATTTTTATTGGTTTGTGAATAACTGGCATTATATCAGCAAATGGGATCACCTGAAACAGGCAGGAACCCTGCATGGTATCAGCAATGAACAAAAAGCCGCTCTGACGAAATTACAAACAACACAATTTTCTGCCAGTGATGCGATCATGAGCAGGTGTATTTCCACATCGATAAGTCTTGTTTGGACAGATGAACAGATTCGCGAGAAAGGAGAGAAAATGGTAGCTGTAATTAAAAAGGTATTGCAAACACAAATGGCAGGTGTATAGCAGTGATTTATTAAAAATAGCACGCCAATCAGCGTAAATTAATGAAGTCGGACTCGAATGGCACTTAGCATAATATTTGGATAGCAAAAACAGCCAGGTAAAAATATCAATTCCCCGGGGCGAAATACATTGGATAAAGAAGGAACCGCTGGATGAGGGAATTACGATCTATGAGACAGGCTCTTTTAGTAATCATATTCCGTTGAAAAATTTTTCAAAAGATGAAAAAGATAGCATCCTTTCTATTTTGAAAGAAATATGGCTGTATAGAAAAATAAGACTTGTTAATTTTTGATAGGTTTCGGATTTGCAGGTTGCCTAAAGCCTGTCCCTTTTCCCTCCAGGTTATTTACATAATCCAGACCCTCTAAGCGTATTCTGATGGGGAGCTTTGTTATTTTTTCTACTTGTAATTCTTTTTTGCAAAAAAATCCCAGGTGATTGCTGTAATAATCATAGGGAAGTAGGCGTACGGGTATATTACGCAAACTGTCTAACCGTTTCTGCTTATCATCTATAAATGGCTGATTCTTTTCAGCCTGAGCCGTAAAAGAAGCCATTAGCAATAAATTTACAAACAAACAAATACTTTTCACCCTTGCGTTACTTTGATTTGTATGTAAATTTACGGTGTTTATAGAAACTAACATCCAAACCTTCAGTGGTATAACACTGGCAGTCTGATTAAAGTATGTCGCTCAGTCAATCATTACAGCAGAAGTTATTACAAAAACTCTCTCCTCAGCAGATTCAGTTAATGAAACTGTTGCAGGTACCTACTGCTAATCTGGAAGAAAGAATCAAAGAAGAATTAGAGGAAAATCCGGCATTGGAAATGGACGAAGAAACCCATGAAGATGAATATGCCGAAGACATACAGGATGAGTTTGATAATGCCAATGATAATGATGCGGATTTAGACGGTAGTGCGGAAGAGTACGAAAATCTGGATATCAGTGAATATGTAGTAGATGATGATGGAGAGATTGCTGATTATCGTATGAAAGATGATAATTATCCTGAAATGGATGATCAAAAAGTGATTCCTATGAAGGTGGAGAGCAGTTTTCATGAAATGCTGCTTGACCAGTTAGGCATGCTGGAACTGGACGAAAGAAATTTTAAAATTGCCGAGCAGATAGTAGGCAGCCTGGATGATGATGGTTATCTGCGCAGAGAGCTTTCTTCCATAGCGGATGATCTTGCTTTTCGACAGAGCCTGGTAGTAGAAGAAAAAGAAATCGAAGACCTTGTTTTGCAGATACAACAATTTGACCCACCCGGCATTTGTGCGAGAAACCTGCAGGAATGTCTTTTGTTACAGCTAAAAAGAAAATTAAGTGAGGGCATAGGGGTTGCATTAGCTGTTCAGATACTGAGTAAGTATTTTGAGGAATTTACCAAAAAACATTACGAAAAAATTCAGAGGAGTCTGAATCTTACAGACGATCAAATCAAAGAAGTCATTAACCAGATTATTAAACTCAATCCCAAACCTGGTGGCAATATTGGTGAGATCAATAAAGCAGAGAGCTATATTGTACCAGATTTTTTTGTGCTGAATAATAATGGTAAACTGGAACTCACCCTCAATTCCAAAAATGCTCCGGATCTGCGTATCAGTGAAGGGTATCGGGATATGCTGAAAGACTATGATAAAGGAAGCAAAAAAGACAAAAGGCAGAAAGAAGCAGTATTGTTTATCAAACAAAAAATTGACTCTGCCAAGTGGTTTATTGATATGATCAAACAAAGGCAGGAAACATTGGTTAATACCATGAGTGCCATCATGCGTCACCAGCAGGAATTTTTTCTTACCGGTGATGAAACCACCATGCGACCTATGATTCTAAAAGATATTGCAGAATTAACCGGGCTGGATATATCTACGGTTAGTCGTGTTGCCAATAGCAAATTTGTTCAAACCGAATTTGGGACTTACCGGTTAAAATTCTTTTTCAGTGAATCATTGAGTACGGATAGCGGTGAAGAAGTAAGTACCAGAGAAGTGAAAAAAATATTAAGTGATATGATTGGTGCTGAAGATAAGAAAAGGCCACTCAGCGATGAAGTATTGACAGATATGTTACAGGAAAAAGGATATAATATTGCACGCAGAACAGTAGCCAAATACAGGGAGCAATTAAATGTACCAGTTGCGAGGCTGAGGAAAGAATTGTAAGGGGGCATTAGTCATTGGGGAATGCAAGCTGTATATTTACGGGATCAACTGTTTAACCATGTAACAGTCTGAACTTATTTCAATAAAACTAGCAGCAAGAAAATAATCTAAAGCAAATGCCCGAACCTCAAGTTAGTACCATTCCAAGAACTTCTTTAGCGCTTCGTATACCTGCGCAGATTATATCCTATGTGTTTCACCCGTTATTTCTGCCAACCTATTTATTTATTTTTCTGATCAGGTGGGTGCCTTTTGATTTTCCGAATATTACAGATTGGGTTTTGAAAATGAGGGTCTTTAGTGTTTTCTGGTTTACTGCTTTTTTCCCTGCGTTTGCAGTCTTCCTTTTATGGCAACTAAAATTTAGTGAGAATATTTATCTGCGTACCCAAAAAGAAAGAATTGTTCCTTATGTGATTATTATGTTTTTCTATTGGTGGATGTATTATTTGAGCAGAAATTTTACTGACCAGCCTGCTGTTCTGAAATTCTTTTATATGGGCATCATGCTGGCTTCTGTTTTTGGGCTGATACTGAATAATTATTATAAGATTAGTATGCATGCTATGGGAATGGGGGGAATAGTAGCTGCCGTTATTTTGTTTTCATTTTATTACCGGATACCTATGGGCATTCAGATTAGCGCTGTACTATTTATTGCCGGAACCGTTTGCACGAGCCGTTTTCTGGTAAGTGATCATACCAATAAAGAAATATATGCAGGTTTATTTGTGGGTATTCTCAGTCAACTGATTGCCTATATTTTTGTGATGTGACCAGCGAATAACAATGGTTAATTATTTTGCTTCATCGTCTTCTTCAAATTCATTCAGATAGATTTTTACCAGCAGAATAAAGAGAGATATTAAAATCGGACCAAATATCAATCCGATAAAACCGAAAAGATTAATACCCACAATTACCCCAAAAGTAGTAACCAGTGGATGGGTATTTCCGAATCTTTTTTGAATAGATATCCTGAAAACGCTGTCTAGTACATTCATAATTGCCCCGCCATATAATAAAATCAGGATTCCCTTTGTTGTATGCCCCTCTGCAAAAAATAAGATAGCAAGAGAAATATAAGCCAGCGCAGACCCGATCATGGGTACCATTGCCGTAATGCAGGTAACTACAAACCAGAAAGGAATATCATCCACCCCCAAAAAATAGTATCCAATAGCGCCAATAATTCCCTGCAATATGGCTGTGACCGGAATGCCCAGCGCGTTGGAAAAAACTAGTGTGTTAATTTCTTTACCTACTAAACGAATATTTTCATTGCGTAATGGTACATGCGTATATAGCCAGTCTTCCATTTCCTTGCTGTTTACCAACAGAAAGTATAAAATGAAATACAGAATTAGCACAATGATTACAGAGTTAAAAGTGGCTCCCAGTAATTTAGGTAATACTTCTGCAACTGCCATTCCCAGGTTTTCAATATTCTTATCGCTGATAAGTGTTACATGATAATCTTTCTCTATCCTTTCGATAAAGATTTTTAGGCCTGTCATCACTTCATTCGAGTGCTGGACCGCGAAGCCTATCTTGGCGTAGAGAATATTGACAAACAAACTTACCGGTAATAAAACCACTACAAAAGAGGCCAGCATTAATAAACAAGCGGCCAAACCCTTATTCCATTTTTTCTTGTAAACGAGATAAGTCATGGGGCGCAGCATGAGTATATAAAAAGTAACTGCCCCTAATAATGCGGGTAAGAAAGAGGATAACTGTAGAAAGAGGAAAATTCCCAGGAAAACAAGGATTGCATAAAAACTAAGTTGCCGAATTTTTCCGTGATTAACTTGTTGCATAAACATTTCTTAGACAATGAAAATACAACTATTCCCGGATCTGTGTTTTATTAACTAATTAAATAGATACATAAACATACATCATTAGAAAAATTTGCATCATAATTATGTTAATTCACCGGATCTAAGCAGTAAAATATTAAAATCGGATACACCGAACCCTGTCCAAAGTGGAATTCCTTATCTTCAGAAAACCCCTATAAGAAGCTGTGAGTTCAAGACCACCACGCCAATTGGTAGCTGTATTTAATTTTGAAACATTCACATCATAACTTACCCCGATACTCATATGATTAAAGTCCATTTTTACGGCAGGAATAATGGCATCACCCCATCTTATAAAACTGCCCGCATAAAATATTACAGGATCTTCATCTTCGTATTGACTTACTTCCATACCCAATAACGCACCTCCTAATATCTGCCTGCTACCATTTTGTGTGATATAATCTGCAAAACTGATAAAATGCCCTCTTTCTCCCATCATACCGCTTAAACCAAAATTCAGAGAGAATTTCGGAGATAAAAAATCTGCAGAAGTGGTTGTTAAAGAATGAATAACTGGTTTGGCAAAATGGGCTAACCCGGCAGCCATATAAAATCGGTTTTGGTTTCCTAATTGTGTGCTAAAGCAAAGCCCAGTAGATACATCCCAATAGGAATAACCGGTATTGGTCAGGATTTGTGAACTGGCGTTGGAAGCACTATACGAGCCGTTTACAAACTGATCTCCAAATTTCAATTGTGATGGATCGAACTGGCTGAAAACAGGTCCACCCATAAATGCCAGGGAGAGATAAGTATCTTTTTCATCATCTAATGACTTATGAAAATTTATCACTGGTAGAATCTGTGTTCTTTTGAGACGGATATCTCCTGCAGCATCCATACTCATCTCAGAACCGATGGTGAGCACATCATTGTGTTGGCCGATAGGTATTTTATGTTCAATGCCCAGTGCTGTAGTTCTAAAGGGAACGGTAACACTGGCCCATTGATCACGATAGGCCATAGATACACGCAAATCGCCGGTAAAAACACCTGCCAGAGCCGGGTTGCGCAATAGGGGCTGTTCATAGAATTGAGAAAAAGTAAAATCCTGTGCATAACACAGCGAAAACAGACCGATTGATACAATGAAGAGTAGCGCTTTTTTCATGATGATTCTTTTAAGAGATTTATTTTATGATTGCCACATTACCTTTAAATACAAATGAGTTTCCCTTATCACAAACTGCTTCACACAAGTAAACAAATACATCAGTGTTAGATAATTTGCCTCTAATCCTTCCATCCCATCCTGCAGATTTATCGCCAGTCTGGAAATTTGTTTTTTCAAACACCAATTCTCCCCACCGGCTGAATATTTTTAAGCTTTTCACCAATTTGATACCCCGACCCTGAACAACTAACACATCATTTACTCCATCACCATCCGGTGTAAATGCATTGGGCACAAACAATTCTGAACCGGAACAAAATGTTTTTATATTGATAGTATCTGTAGTTATACAACCAAATAGATTGGTTGCTTTACAAGTGATGGGTTCATCCAATACTACTTTAGCTTCAGGTGAAGCGCAATTAATACAACTAAACTCTGCCACTCCACCCCATTGCCAGGCTACGATATCTGAAGGAAGAGCCCCGGTATTCAATTGAATAGAAGCTCCTGAAGGAATCGTAGTATCCTTGCCAATATGTATAGGTGTTGATTCTCCAACCACTATTTTAATAGAGGCTGTATCAGCAAAACATTGAAGGGCATCTTTTCCAATTACCTGATAGGTTGTTGTGATGTTGGGAGATGCGTAAGTGGCGGAGCTATTATATCTACTAAGACCAGGTGTAGGTAGCCATTCATACGTAGCAGCGCCTGAAACATTTATTAATTTATTGCTGCCGATACATATTGAATCTGCTGGCTTCAATGCTAATTTAAATGGCTCTATCACATGAACACTTGTGGATATCGTATTACTGCATCCATATTGGTTATACCCTATAACAGTGTATTGAGTACTTTTTAATGGGAGAATAGAAACACTAGTGCAATTGCTGCAGATCATGCTATCATTTTGATCTTTCCAGATATAACTCATAGCACCTGAAGCGGACAATTCAAGAGCATTACCTTTACAAACATTGTTATTAGCTGGAAGCGTAATGGTAGGTAATGGATGAATACTCAACTGCTTGTAGGCAGAATCATAGCAGCTATTAACAGTTGATACAACCAGTTGTAAACTATATTGACCAGCTGAATAATATTGAATGCTGATAACTGAATCAGTTGCGGTAGTTCCATTACCTAAATTCCAATAGGTTTTTGAAATAGAATCCTGCGAATTCACAATCGATTTGATCTCCATTAATTTATAGGCACAGGCATCGCTGATGGCATTGATATTTGCCTGTGGATATTCATAAATTTGAACATTGAACTTTGCATGTAGTGTTGCGTTGCACCCTATACTATTTTCAACGGTAAGCCCTGCTTCATAATTCCCTGCTTGCGTATACACCTGCTGAACTGATTTTTGGTTTATCAATCCGGCGGCCGCTGGTTGTGAACTTGTAGTAAGCATCCAGTTCCTTTTTGTGATAGGGAAAAATGAGGAACTGGTATCTGTAAATGTGTAATTGGTTTTTGAACATTCATTCAATGCAACTACCTTAAAGCCTGTTTTAATTGAATCTATTTGAATCGTATCTTTTGCAGAAACCGGCATCGCACAATGGTTCGCGCTAAGCAGGATAAGCTTAGGTAAATAAATGCCGGGAGTAATATAGGTATGATTGATTTTTTGTACTGGGCTGGTTAGTACAGTTCCATCCCCAAAATCCCAGTGGATAGAATCAGTAACTGTGGTAACTGGTGTAAAAGCAATTGTTGCATTAGATCCGCAATAATTCCCTCCTTTATATTGAAGTCCTATTGTAGGTGCATTTATATGAACTACAGCCGTATCCAGATAACTACAACCGCCTTTTTGCATTGCCAGCATGGTTACCGTATAATCCCCATTTGTAGAAAAAATATGTGAGATAGTATCACCGGTGCCAACAGTGCCATCTCCCCAGTTCCATTTTGTTTGAGTACTGGCAGTATCCATATTGGTAAAAGAAACAGTAAAGGGCAGGCATTTTCCTATTGTATCTGATATAGATATATGACCGGTTTTTTGCGCTACAATAGAAATAGCTTTTTGTATTGAATCTGAGCAGGTAATATCAGAATAGGTGCTCCATACTTTTAACTGTGCAGTATAATTACCAGGCTGACTGAACGAATGAGTAAGTGTGGAAACGTTTGAGAAAGACCCATCACTGAGATTCCACTGGAAAGAAAGAGTGCTGTCTGAAAGATTCTGAAGTTGTATAGGTATTCCAATACAATTATTATTAACCAGAGAATTGAATACTGCTTTAACGGAAGGATAGATTTTTAATTTTCTATAGATGACTGAATCGCTGCAAACGCCATTTATGGTATTAGCGATTAAATAACTACCTGACTGTTGATATGTGTGTGAAATATCGCCAGGTGTATTGGTGGTTTGTATAGATGAGCCATCGCCAAAATCCCATTTGTATTGGGTAGAAGTATTTGTTTGGTTATGCAGAACCAGGGTAAAAGGAGTTCCACAGGCAGCCGTATCTGCCAGTGTAAGATCTGTTTTCAGCTGACTTGGTAATGCGGTAATAGGGAAGGCTGTTGAATCCGTTCCACAACCATTGGTTGCCAGTATTCTTGCTAAGAAAATTGTTTGATTCCCTGTATGATATATATGTAAATAGGAGCCCGTAGAACCTGTGATACTATCTACTCCATCTCCATAATTGATCTGATACTGTGCCTGACTGCTGGCCGACTGGTTAGTAAAGATTACTTTCATTGGAGAACAACTATTCAGAATTGTTCCCGTAAAAGCGGGTTTTATTTTGCTGGTAACGATAATCTGTTTTTGAATAGTAAGGGTATCGCAATACTGGAATGCTTTCAGCGAAATAGTATAAGTAGTGTCTCTTCTGTTTATTGATGAAGGAAAGCTTATAGTGCCAGGCTGAACCAGATTAGACGACTGATTGTTTCCTAAATTCCACTGATACTGAAAGCCAGCTAATTGAGGAGTTGCATTAGTGATGGTAACAGAAAGCGGGCCGCAACCTGCTGTATCACTCAGGGTAAAAGAAGGCTGAGGCGAATCAAATAATTTTACAATGGTTATTATACTATCAACACCACAATTAAAAAGGCTGGTTGCTTTAAGTTTAATGATGGCAGAATCTTTTGATAATAGTATACCTGGGAAGCGATTACCAGACCCTGTATATTTTTCATTCGTATACCAATCATAACTCATCTCGCTAAGCACTAGCGGTTTGATAATACTGCTATCAACCGTAAATGGGCTACAACCCTGCAACCGGGAGGTTACCACGCTTGCTTTAGCAAGAGGATGTACAAAAGCAGTTACACTGAAGATTGATCCGATACAACCATTAGATACCGGAGTTACCATATAAGTAACTGTTTCCGCTTTAGTGGAAGAAGTGGATAGCATTGCATTCATTGAACTAAGATTGTTTCCAGCTGATGCTCCGGTAATACCACCAGTTGTGATTGGAGCAGGCCAGCTATATACAATCAGTGCAGATAAGGCAGTATAATTCGTATCTGCTGCTATAGCAGTAAATCCGGCGTTACTACAGGTGTGGAATGTTATATCCTGATGAGTTATAGTTGGGTTAACAGTAATGGTTATTGTAAATGTATTTCCAAGGCAATTTCCTGATATGGGTGTAATAAGATAATCTGCTTTTACAGGAACTTGTGTTCTGTTCAAAACTGTGCCGATGATATTATTTTGAGAAGCCATTTGTGCAGCAGTACTAACAAAATCTGGTCCAGTAGGTAAAAGCCAGGTATACCTTGTGTTATCTGGGATCAATCCATCTACTCCATTTTGCGGAGCTATGCTAAAGGATGTGTTGCTACATGAAACATAACTCAACGCACGAATATTGGCAACCGGATTAATCGTTACGGTTACTGAGAATACAGAGCCGATACAATTTTCTGATACGGGGGTAATTAAATAACTAGCCGTAATAGCAGAACTGGTTCCATTAAAAATTGTTCCTGTGATAGAAGTTGTATTGATATTTTGTAAACTACCGATAGATCCATCTTTGTTTGGGGGAGCCCAGTTATACAATGTTCCAATGGGTATAATACCATTGGAACCATTAGCAGGAGAAATGGTAAATGGAGTTCCGGTGCAAACAGTAGACGTCATATCTGAAATCATTGCTACAGGGCTAACGCTTACTGTAACAGTAAACTGGGAACCTGAACATGAACCAGATACCGGAGTTATATGATAAGTAACTGTTTGGCTGGCAGATGTGGTATTGATGAGGATACCATTAATAACCGAATTGTTTAAGACACTGGCTGTCCCGGTTATTCCGCTACTTAAGGTGGGGCTATTCCAACTAAAAAGAGTTGATGCTGGTACAACTCCATTGAATCCGTTTACAGGAGAGATGACAAATCCTGAACCACTGCAGCTTGCTAAACTTAACGGAGAAACAGAAGGAGTAGGGTTTACAGTGACTATTACTGTGAATGTGTTGCCAATACAATTCCCCGAAACTGCAGATACCAGATAAGTAGCGGTTTGTGGAATATTTGTTGTGTTACTAAGACTGCCATTGATAGATGCTGCATTGGTAGCTCCGATCGCTCCGCTAATCCCCCCTGTTACTGATGGTGCAGACCAGGAATAATTTGTACCGCTCGGTACAATACCATCATTTCCATGTACCGGACTAATTGTAAATGCTGAACCACTGCAAGTACTGATAGAGAAGGCATTAATGGAAGCAGCCGGGTTACTATACACAGTTGTGGTAAATGCCTGGCCAAAACAAGATCCGGAAACAGGATTGATTGTATAAGCTACTGATTGAATAGTATTCGTTCCATTTACTAAGGAATCAGATATGGATAAAGCATTTGAAACACTGCTTCCAGTGCTTAAGGAAGGAGCGGACCAGCTATATAGCGTTTGATCAGGTATATTTCCATTGATGCCGTTAACCGGAGCAAGGGAGAATGCTGCCCCATTGCAAATCACAGCACTCATTGGAGAGATTGAGGCCACAGGGTTAACGGTTACGGTTAGTGTAAATGAGGATCCATTGCAGGAACCTGAAATGGGTGTTATACTGAATGTGGCTGTTTGAGATTGATTGGTTGGATTGGTAAACAAGCCAGTGATGATTGTGGAATTAACTCCACTCAGCCCACCTGATAAACCTCCAGTTACGGAAGGGGTGCCCCAACTATATAAAGTCCCATAAGGAACACCATTATTTGAGCCATTAGATGGACTCAGGCTGAATGCTACTCCACTGCAAATAGTATTACTCATAGCATTGATCGCAGCTATTGGGTTTACACTGACAGTTAATGTGAAAAATGTTCCTGTACAATTACCTGAAACAGGAGTTATTAGGTATGTGGCAGTTTGGGCAGTTGTGTTAGAATTAATCAGAGAGCCAGAGATGATAGCTGAATTAGTGGCGCTATCTCCATTAGTTAAAGTGCCAGATACAGCAGGAACAGCCCATCTGTATAGAGTACCTGCCGGAATAACACCCTGTATTCCGTTTACCGGATTAATAGTAAAGGAGCTGCCATTGCAGACAACAGCAGTCAAGCTAATAATAGAAGCAGATGGATTGATATTTACTGTTACGGAAAATGTATTACCAATGCAATTGCCCGAGATAGGGGATATGGTATAAATAGCATTTTGAAGACTATTTGATTGATTGAATAAAGTGCCACTGATGAGTGTAGACATAGTTGAACTGCTAAACCCAGTTACACTAGCTGTTACCGATGGGGAAGACCATGAGTAATTGGTTCCTGCTGGAATAATCCCATGAATTCCTTCAAGTGGTGTAATTGCGAAATCAGTACCCGTACAGATGGTAGCAGTTAATTCGGTAATAGAAGCCACTGGGTTAATGGAAACAATAAGTGTAAAAGGAGAAGCTTTACAATTTCCGTAAACAGGTGTTACAGAATAGGTAGCTGTTTGAACAGTATTTGAATTATTAACCAGTGTTCCTGTAATAGTAGCAGCAGAGTTTCCGGATAATCCCCCATTCAGATAACTGGTAAGGGATGGAGCAGGCCATGTATATAAAGTTCCCGGAATTACGATCCCATTCATGCTATTTGCAGGGTTTACACTGAATGGTGTATTACTGCAAGTAGTGGCTGTTATGGCACTTATCGTATTTACCGGGTTAATTGCTAAGGTTATCGTGAATGATGCACCAATACAATTTCCGGATAGTGGACTAATAGAATAAGTTGCTAGTCCAAGCTGGTTGCTTGTATTCAGTAAAGTGCCGGTAATACTATTGCCTGCTCCACTATTGCCACTTGTAAAACCAGTACCTGTTGGAGTTAACCAGGTATAGCTTGTTCCGGCAGGTATAGTCCCGTTTATACTATTGGTGGGTGTGATGGAAAAACTCGCACCGCTGCAAATAGTGCCAGATATAGCAGAAATCGTTGCTACAGGGTTTACGGTAATGATTAGTGTGAATGGGATACCTGCACAATACGTACCGCCAGGTAATTGAGAATACGGGGTGATTATATAAGTGACTATTGCATTGGCAGATGCAGAGGTATTTACCAGTGTGTCATTTATATTTCCGGTTCCGCTTGACTGGTTACCTGTTGCAGAACCGGCACTAACTGAAGAAACCCATGAAAATATACTTCCTGGTACAGAGGAAACGGGTGAATAATGTAAACCCTGATTGGAACAAATGGTTTGGGCGGTATCATTACCTGTGTTCTGGGGAAGTATTCTGAGTATAATGGAATCGATTGCTGGTGTAACAGGGCAAGAGCCTGTACTGTTTATATTACCAGTACCTGTTAAATACAAAGTGATGTTTCCGGCTGTTTTATCGGAAGCGCTGAGCGTATAATTTGTACTAAGTAAATTAGAATTGGAAAATGAACCTGAACCATTTGTTGTCCAGGAATACGAACTGGTAACAGAAGATGCTTTTCCTGATAAACTGATACTATTTGCATTATAGCAAAGTGTTGTATCATGAATACCCTGTATAGTGTCTGAAGGGATGATGTTTTTATAAATTAGCTGTGTGTCTGAACAGGTAATGCCATTGGTTGTATACTGAACTGCTACTGAATAGGCATAACCATCTGACAGTTGTACATACGGAAATTGTGCATTTGCAGAACTTCCGGTTTCATAAGCAAAGCTTCCTCCATTTGATTGAATACTCCAGAGATAGGTATCAGATAAAAGAGCAGCACTGTACATTGGTATAAAAGGATTCTGATCAAAATGGATGGATCCGCTATTGCAGGCAATCACATCATTTTGTAATTTAACACTGGCTGTGGTGAGTGTTTTGGTAACTGCCTGCGTACATCCATTACTGGTTACTGAATAACTGATCAGTGCAGATCCTGAGCTAAGCATAGTTACCAAACCTGCATTGGTAATATTTGCTACAGCCGAATTACTGCTTGTCCATGCTCCGCCTGGTGTTATATCGGTAAGTGTGAGAGAACTTCCCAAGCATCCTCCATTGTTTCCATTGATTGATGCAACCACAGGTGTTGCTTTTACGGTTACTGTAGTAGTAGCACTTGCTGCGCATCCTTTTGCATCAGTGAGTGTAAGCGAATAGGTACCGGTAGCGGCTGTACTTACCGTTGAAACAGAAGGTATACCTACAGATGAGGAGAAATTATTGGGTCCACTCCAGGCATATGAGTAAGGCGTAGCCCCACCAAGAGCCGTGGCATTCAGGCTTAGGGTATTGCCTGAACAAATGGGGCTATTGCTGCTGATATTCACGCTCGGGACAGAACTAACACTTAGAGAAATGGCATTGGAAGCGGTAATGCAGGTATTACTCGATAAGCTGAATACATCTGGTCCCACCAGTACCCTATAATAAGCACCATCAGATGCGCTTACACTTGACAAAGAAAAATTATTGGCAGAAGGTCCTGGGGTGCCGATATTATTCCAGGTAGTTCCATTATCAAGACTTTTTTGCCATTGGTAAGCGGGACTGGTAAACGGACTGTTAATAAGCGATGTAGAGATAGTGGTACTGGAACCGGCACAGATAGTTGAAGAAGTATTCAGTGAAATAGTTGCCTGTGGTGTACAAGCAGTAAAAAGAATATCATCCAAAGCAAGATCATTACCACAGGCATTGGCTCCACCCCAAAAATCAACCATTTCCAGTACAAGAGAAGTTGTTCCGGCAGGTAACGTAAATTGAAAGCCATATTGTTGCCAGTTTGCCGGGCCGTTATTTGGGGATAATGGAAGATTACCAGTGTTATAAGTTGCAAGCAGAACACCTGAAGTATTTTTGATATTGAATATCACGTTTGCATACACAAGGCCACCACCACAAACTCCAATAGTATTGGGGGTATTTGCATTAGCGAGCCAGGCTGAAAAATTAAAAGTGGATCCAGAACAAAGGCCAGTAACAGTTTCTTTAAAAAAAAGTGATTTTCCGCCTCCCGCATTTACCAAAAACATATTTCCATTGGTATTCCCTGTATGATCACCACCTTTTGTCCATTCTGCTTTACCTGCATTTTGAAAAAGTGGGGTTAATACATAATTTCCATCCGTTCCAACATTTCCAAAATTATAATTGGTAGTACCAGCTGGTGCGGTTGAGGTAGAAGAACTGGTTGCACCCTGCCCAAAATCCTGCTTAAAAACAGGCGCCAGCGCGTTGTTGGGACAGAGTTGTGGTAATACACGAAAGCAGAACCACAACATACAGATCCCTGTTAACAGGATGTGTTTGTAGGCTTTCATAGGAATAGGATACCCTAATTTACGAAGGAAAAAGGCCTTGAGTTTCCTCTGAAAACAAACTCAGTTAAAATACATTTTAGGTGGGTTTAATCACCCTTTTTTAGCATTGATATTTTATCGCTTTCTTTGTAGTAGTTTATCTATCAATTCGTCGCTATGTGGTACAAAACAGGAAGGTTCATTCTACAACAAAGAATTATTTTATTGGTAATACTGTTTGCAGCAACCTTTTTTATGGGTTGGAAGGCATCAAAAGTTCAGTTGAGCTATGATTTTACAAGGGCTTTGCCAACCGATAATCCTAAATACCGCGATTACCAACTTTTTCTGAAAAAATTCGGGGCAGATGGTAATACGCTTGTTGTTGGGATATCTTCAGAACAATTCTTTACACCCGCATTTTTTAATTCGGTAGGCAGTCTTCACCAGCAAATCAAAAAAATACCCGGAGTAACAGAGGTACTCAGTATTCCTGAAGTCATTAATCTCAAAAATGATACGGTCCGGCACCAATTGATTCCGGTTAAAATATTCCATTATCCGTTTACCAGTCAGACTTCTCTTGACAGTGCAAAAATCGAATTTGAAAACCTCCCATTTTATAAAGGCCTTTTGTATAATCCCGAATTACATAGTTACCTATTGGCTATAACGGTTAATAAGGATACCATTAACAGCAAGAGCAGAACCAGGCTTATCACGGATATCAACAAAGAAATCAGCGAATTTGAAAAAGAAACCCATACTACCGTTTTTACCAGCGGTCTGCCTTTTATCAGAACCACCATGGGTAACCGGATTAAGGACGAAATGAATTGGTTTTTATTGGGCTCTTTGGTATTATCTGTGATTACCCTGTTTGTTTTTTTCCGTTCAATCAGCGCTACTTTGATGAGTTTATTGGTTGTGGGAATGGGCGTAATCTGGAGTTTGGGCACCATTGTTTTATTGGGATATAAAATCACGCTGTTAACTGCATTAATCCCGCCATTGGTAGTCGTTATCGGGATACCCAACTGCATCTATTTTTTAAATAAATACCATACTACTTATCGGGAAATACATAACAAGGAAGAAGCATTGGTTACCATGGTAGGTAGAATGGGAATTGTAACTCTTTTTTGCAATATAGCCGCTGCCATTGGATTTGCCGTTTTTGCGCTTACGCGGAGCGACTTATTAAAAGAGTTCGGTCAGGTTGCAGGGATCAATATCATGGCTTTGTTTTTTATTTCATTAATTTTTATTCCCTCTATTCTTAGTTATTTGCCTCCGCCCAAGCCAAAACATATGCGTTACCTGGATAATCGATTCCTTGAACAGGTATTGTTAAAAGTAGAAAAATGGGCATTTCACCATGCTAAGTGGGTATATGGAATCACGCTGGTGATTACCGTTTTCGCGATTTTAGGAATTTTCCGTTTAAAAAGTGAAGGGTTTATTGTTGATGATCTTCCGCAAAGCGATAAAATCTTTACAGACCTGAAATGGTTCGAAAAGAATTTTGGTGGCGTAATGCCCCTGGAAATTATGGTAGATACCAAAAAGAAAAAAGGATTATTCAGGATTAAGCCCATTGAAAAGATTGATGCACTATCTGCGTATATCGCATCAAACCCGGCTACCGCCCGACCATTATCTTTTGTAGAAGGATTAAAATTTGCCAAACAAGCCTATTTTGATGGTGACAGCCTGAGTTATGCCATACCCTATGAATCAGATATGGCATTTATGGCCCCTTACCTGCAAACGAAAAAGGATAGTACAGCAAAAACCGGGAAAGGGTTCACTAATCTGCTAAACAGTTTTATGGACAGTAACAAGCAGGTTGCCAGGATCAGCGTAAATATGAAAGATATCGGCAGTGCACGTTTGCCTGTTTTATTAAAGGAATTCGAGGCCAAAGCCAATGAATTGTTTGATACAGCCAGTTATCAGGTAACTTTTACAGGAAGTAGTATCAGTTTCCTGGAAGGATCCGGTTTTATTATCAAAGGCCTCAAAGAAAGTATCGTATGGGCTTTTTTGCTGATCACTTTATGTATGTTTTACCTGTTTCGTTCCTTCAGAATATTGGTGTGTTCATTGATTCCCAATCTGGTGCCCTTACTGGTTACTGCAGGGGTTATGGGCTGGGCAGGTATTTCACTCAAACCCTCAACTGTGATTGTTTTTAGTGTGGCATTGGGTATAGCCATTGATGTAACCATCCGGTTTCTGATCAATTATAAGCAGGAACTGCCATTGCGAAAAAATCATATAGCAGAAACCCTGGTTCAAACCATTCGACATACGGGTATCAGCATTATTTACACTTCTCTGGTGTTAATAGCCGGATTTGTCATCTTCTGTTTCAGCGATTTTGGTGGTATTAAAGCTCTGGGATGGCTTACTTCTCTTACGCTTGTTGTGGGAACAGTCACCAATCTGGTATTACTCCCGGTGCTAATTCTGGGAACTTCAAAGAAACAGGTCTAGGATACATCCGGATCCGGTAAATTTTCGTACTTACTTTCCGTCGCATTAATATTGGAGTAATGCGCCTCATTTGTAAATACCAGACAAACTGATCCCCTTCCGCCAGAGCAATGTGACCCCCTGAGAACACCATCTCAAAAATTGATGATTAGGGCCTAAAAAAATGATAAAGAACTAACTGCTTTTGTCTTT
>Ga0316218_1000304_pt1 | contig 73889 bp, 72 predicted proteins | sample TBH18003metaG_FD_203634 | JGI IMG/M metagenome (GOLD analysis project Ga0316218, IMG submission 203634) | Freshwater microbial communities from Trout Bog Lake, Wisconsin, USA - TBH18003 | ecosystem: Environmental > Aquatic > Freshwater > Lake > Hypolimnion/Profundal zone | place: USA: Wisconsin... | reverse complement strand
TGCAATGCAGCCTGCTAATTTTTCCTCTTTTCGCAATTCATACGCAATCTTTTCTGTCATGCGAACCAACTCACTCATTAAAAATTCCATATCGGTTTTATTAGAATCGAATGTATTTTCTGTTGAAATAGATTTTGCTTCATGATAAACATGCACTTCGCTAAAACTTATACCGTTGGCTTTATTCAATAATTCAATGCCCCATTTGCCTAATTTTTCTACCAATTCTTTTTCATCATGCTGTAAAATATCACCAATCAAATGTATGTTCATGGATCGCAATACTTTAAAAGCATGTTCACCCACACCGGGAATTTTATTGACCGGCAATGGTGCCAGGAATTCTTTTTCCATACCCGGTTGTACAAATAAGTATCCGTTGGGTTTTGCTTCATCCGTGGCAATTTTTGCAACAAGTTTATTTGTCGCTAAGCCAAACGAAATAGGTAATTGTGTTTCATCAATAATTTGCTGACGAAGATCAATGGTCCATTGATAGGGATTAAAAAATTTATCCATGCCTGTGAGATCAATATAAAATTCATCCACACTTGCTTTCTCAAATAAAGGCGCTTTTGATGCAATAATTTCTGTAACCCATCTGGAATAACGGCTGTATTCTCCTCTTGTGCCGCGCACTAAAATGGCTTGCGGGCATAATTGAAATGCCTTTTTCATCGGCATGGCACTGTGCACACCAAATTTTCTGGCTTCATAACTGCAAGCCGCAACTACGCCCCTTTCTTTACTGCCACCCACCAATACCGGTTTGCCTTTCAGGGAGGGATCATTCAACACTTCTACACTTACAAAAAAAGAGTCGAGATCGAAATGAGCAATATATCGTTGCGGCTGATTCATGCAACTACTAAATTAATAAAGATATTTTTGGGAGGGGCTTTTGTAATGCTATTAAGCTTAGTTACGTCGCACACTTGTACAATATAATTCTACTCAACTATAAATTTCCAATAATCCATCCGGCAAAACAACATGCACTTCTTTTTTTTGATGGTCTATTTTTTTTAAAGATGCTTCATGCAATGGAATCAATGCTTCTTTACCATTAATGATAACCTGAACCAAGATTTGATGAGGTTGTTCAATGACCTCATTGATCAGTCCGATATTTTTACCTGCATTTATAATCGCATACCCTAATAAAGCGATGGGTGCAGTTTTGCCTGCCATTTTTCTGAAATCTTCGTCCAATAACCAAACATTCTTCTTTATTAATTTTTGTGCAGCTTCTTTGGTATCAATGCTTTCTAATGCTACAAAAATATCTTCGTGGTCTTTTGCTTTAGATGTTTGAATAAAATAAGGCAGGTAACTGTCTTTTTTATCTTCAATGAATAAAGCTTCAATATTTTTAAATGAGGCTTTTTTCTTGAGTGCATGATGAATAATCAATTCGCCTTTCAATCCGAAGCTGGCCACTATTTTTCCGATATGGATATATTCACTCATAATATTCAAAGTAACAGTAAATAAAAAAGCCCCGAAAATAATTCAGGGCTTTTAATTATGTGAACCATTTTAATTAAGCTTCCGTTGAACCTTCAGCAGGTGCATCTTCTACTTTTTTCACCGCAGGTTTATATTCCTTGCGCTGACGTTGTTGCTGGCGGTGTGCATCTCCTCTGCGTTTGATATTAGATTCATGCTCATCATGCCATGCCTGGAATTTAACCATTGCCTGAGCTTCATCGAACAAGCCCAATTTTACTCCACGCAACAAATGTTTCAAGAACAGTACTCCCTTAAAAGAGAGAATTCTTCTAACCGTATCCGTAGGCTGAGCCCCTTTATGCAACCAGTCCAATGCTTTTTGACGATCTAATTGAATTGTTGCAGGAACAGTTAATGGATTGTAAGTTCCGATTTTTTGGATGAACTTACCATCTCTTGGTGCACGACCGTCGGCTACTACTATAAAGTAGAAGGGACGTTTTTTACTACCGTGTCTTTGTAGTCTCATTTTTACTGCCATGTTAAATAGAAATTTATAGGCGTTAAGAAATAGGGTTTCAAAAAATATTGAGCGGCGAAAGTAAAGTGAAAATTCTATAATTCCAAACCGTAATGTTTAAGATTTGATAAAGTTTTGAGGTGAAGATGTACAGATTTCAACGGTAATTACCGTTTTCCCATCATTCCCTTCATCCCCGGGAAACCGCCTGCAGGCATCTTGTTCATCATACTCATCATCTTTTTCATTTGCTCAAACTGCTTCATAAATGCATTTACATCGGTAATATCTTTTCCGCAACCTTTCGCAATGCGTAATTTTCTTTTTTGGTCTAACAGATCGGGATTGCTTCTTTCCGCCGGCGTCATACTGTGGATAATGGCTTCTATTCCTTTAAATGCATCATCATTAATATCTACATCTTTAATGGCTTTGCCTACGCCGGGAATCATACCCATCAGATCTTTTAAATTTCCCATCTTTTTTATTTGCTGCAACTGATCTAAAAAATCCTGAAAGTCGAATTGATTTTTTCTGATCTTCTTCTCTAATTTCTTTGCCTGCTCTTCATCAAATTGGTTCTGTGCTTTTTCTACCAATGACGCAATATCACCCATCCCTAAAATTCTTTGCGCCATACGATCCGGATAGAATACATCCAACGTATCCATCTTTTCACCACTACTCATGAATTTGATGGGCTTATTTACGGTGTATTTGATGGATAATGCAGCACCGCCTCTTGTATCACCATCTAATTTGGTTAAAACAACACCGGTAAAATCCAATCGATCATTAAATGTTTTAGCGGTGTTCACTGCATCTTGTCCCGTCATCGAATCCACCACAAATAATATTTCTGTGGGATTGACTGCAGCTTTAATATTGGCCACTTCATTCATCATCACTTCATCAATCGCTAACCTACCGGCAGTATCGATGATGACAACATTTTTATTATTGGCTTTTGCATGTTTAATGGCATTCTGCGCAATTAATACTGCATCTTTTGTTTCCGGTTCTTTATAAATATCAACGCCTATTTGCTCTGATAAAACAGTTAACTGATCAATCGCTGCCGGACGATAAATATCCGCAGCAACAACCAAGGGGGATTTTTTTTGTTGCTTTAAATAATTGGCCAATTTGCCCGTGAAAGTTGTTTTACCCGAGCCTTGTAAACCTGCAATTAAAATAACAGCGGGATTGCCGGTGATATTAAATTCCGATGCGTTGCCACCCATCAATTCGGTTAATTCATCCTGAACAATCTTCACCATCAATTGACCCGGACTAATTGCATTGATCACTTTTTCGCCAATGGCTTTATCCTTTACTTTATCGGTAAACTCTTTGGCAATTTTAAAATTCACATCTGCATCAATTAATGCTCTGCGGATATCTTTTACGGTATTGGCAATATTAAGGTCATTGATGCGGGCCTGACCTTTCAGATTCTTAAATGCTGATTCTAATTTGTCAGATAAATTATTGAACATTAATGATAATTTTACTTACAACAATTAAAAAAAGTGAACCATCAAGTTCACTTTAAAGAGATGCAAATATAATGGCTGATCAATTATCCTAAATAAACTCTCAAATGCTTGCAACGACTGGTAGCTCGTAATTTAGTGATGGCTTTGTCTTTTATCTGACGAACACGTTCTCTGGTTAAATTAAACCGACTGCCAATATCTTCCAGGCTGAGTGCATTATCCATTCCAATACCGAAGAAATAACATAACACAGATTTTTGCCGATCGGTGAGTGTTTGCAGGCTTCTTTCAATTTCTGTTTTTAAAGATTCGTAATGCACCAAACGTTCATCGGTTATTTCTGCATTGGTATTGATCATTACATCCATCAATGTATTATCCTCACCGTTGACCAGAGGTGTATCTAAACTCATATGGCGGGCACTTGCATTCATTGCTGCTGCAATTTCTTCTCTGTCCATTTCTAAAATAGTAGCTAATTCATCAGCAGTTGGTTCTCTTTCAAACTCCTGCTCTAATTGTTGATACGCTTTGCTGATACGATTAGTTAATCCAACTTTATTCAAAGGCAAACGAACAATCCGGCTTTGTTCTGCCAACGCTTGTAAAATACTTTGACGAATCCACCAAACTGCATAAGAAATAAATTTAAACCCGCGTGTTTCATCAAAACGCAAAGCCGCTTTAATTAAACCAAGGTTTCCTTCATTTATTAAATCAGGCAAAGTAAGTCCTTGATTTTGGTATTGCTTTGCAACTGAAACAACGAAACGCAGATTAGATTTTACTAACCTGTCCAATGCTTTTTGATCGCCATGTTTAATGCGGATAGCCAGTTTTACTTCTTCTTCGGGACTGATTAAATCAACTTTACCTATCTCTTGCAGATATTTTTCTAAACTTTGACTTTCGCGATTAGTAATAGATTTTGAAATCTTGAGTTGACGCATACTCATAGCAAGTTGGGTTTATGTGAAGTTGAAAGAAATAGTTTTGGTTATTTCAAATGCTGCGCCTGCTTTTTCACTACTCTAATTTATAACACTTAATTTTCTTTAGCCAAAAAATATTGGGATTTTCTCTTAAAAATCGGTCAAATCGGCTTTTGGGGGTCAATTATTTATTGATTATTCAGCCTAAAAACCATCTTTTAAAAAAAAACATTTGGTGGCTATCGATTATTTAATATTATTGCAGCAACACAATTAGCGGTTAAAAGACAGTAATGAGTAAAAAGCAATTATTTACATTAGAATTTCCGGTTAGATGTTCACCTTCTATTTTATATGAATTTTTGAGCACCTCCACGGGTTTACAAGAATGGTTTGCCGATAAAGTTGATGAATGGGAAGGCGTTTTAAGTTTCAGCTGGAATGGCGGCGTGCCGGACAAGGCTAAAGTTTTGGATAAAGAACAAGATAAATTTATCCGTTACAAATGGCTGCATAGCGAAAAGAATGAATATTTTGAATTCCGCATTGCAAAAACAGAAATTTCCAATCAAACAATTTTGGTGATATCTGATTTTGCAGAAAAAGGCGAAATTAAAGACCAGAGCCAATTATGGAGTTATCAGGTAAAAGAATTGTTTCATCGATTAGGCAGTTAATTAATCGGATTTTTTAAATAATCGCCATTATTTCATCGAAAGATTTTTTTAAAAATAGTTCAACCTCATCCCATTTTTCCAGTGGGATTTTTTTTGCCAGTTTGATAAAATGTAAATCGTGTATTTGTTTTTCAGTGAAAGATGATAAAGGCAAATAGTTATCTTCTCTGAAATGATGTTGCCATTCATCTTCATTGCAACACAAATACCAGTCATCCATTACATGCAACTTGTAATTCGCAACTTGTAACTTGCTTTTATATCTTCCTTTTGCTTGCAGTGTGATGCTGAAAAAATTACCCCACCAGAAAAAAATGCGTACTGCAAAAATATCCGCTGCAGAAAAACATCGGGGGTAATCTAACATTACCCAAGGCAAGCCTTCATAATTTTCACCTTTGGAAATTTTAGGATAATTGGATGGTATTTCAGAAAGGATTTTTTTACAGTTTTCGTTTTCCTGAAAACTTAATAAAACATTGCCCAATAACTGATATACTTTTTCAATGATGCTATTCTTTGTTAAAATAACAGATGCATTGCACATCAATTCCTTTTCTGCAGCTGAAAGTTCTACATTTGCCATGCAACAATAGTAAGAAAGGATTTAATGATAAAAAAATTAGACATACTCATCGTTCGTGCGTTTATTGCTCCCTTTATTGCAACATTTATTATTGCGTTATTTGTTTTAGTGATGCAATTTTTTTGGTTGTATTTAGATGATCTGGTAGGAAAAAGTTTAGACACCGGCACTCTGTTATATTTAGTGGTATTAGTAGCCATCACTTGCGTGCCATTGGCATTGCCTTTGGCATTACTGCTTTCTTCTATCATGACATTCGGTAATTTGGGAGAAAGTTTTGAGATTGTTGCCATTAAAGCTGCCGGCATTCCTTTATTACGTTTCATGCGACCATTGGTAATTGTAACCATCTTCATTGGATTAATCGCCTTTTTATTTGCCAACAACATCATACCGGTAGCACAATTAAAGTTATCTACCATAAAGTATGATATCATTCGTGCCAAACCATCGTTTGATATTAAAGAAGGCGTTTTTTATGATAAGATATCAGGCTATGTTATTCGTATCGGCAAAAAAGAAAAAGATGACACCACGATTAAACATGTAATCATCTATCAAAAAAATTATGGTTTGCAGGATAATTTGATTGCAGCAGAAAGTGGTATTATGCATATAACGCCCGATAAAAAATTCATGGAATTTATTTTGAAAGACGGATGGAATTATGAAGAGAAAGGCCCGAGAGATAATATAGCAACAGATTTTACGCGATTGGGTTTTAAAGAATATAAAAAACTATTTGATTTAAGCAGTTTTCAATTATCAAAAACAAGTGACAGTAACGGATGGTATGATCCGAAAATATTAACCATCCGGCAATTGAATACAGCCATCGATTCTTTGAAAAATACAGATGCCTATTATTTACAACGAGACAAAATGATGATCAATCCGTATATCCCATTTGCAAAATATATGGACACCGGTTGGAAAAAAATAAAAACTGATTCACTGAAAAAAGTAAAATCCTTTGCTGCTTTAATTCCCGATTCCATTAAAAATGATGTGTATCAGCGAAGTGTAAATGTTATCAATTCAACCAAGAGCAATATATTATTAGAATCGGAGGATTATTTACGCAAACGCGAATCTTTACAGCAACATGAAATTGAATGGCACAGAAAGTTTACTTTATCTGTTGCCTGCCTGGTACTGTTTATTATCGGTGCCCCATTGGGTGCCATTATCCGAAAAGGCGGACTGGGTATGCCTTTGATCTTTGCAATTGCATTTTTTGTGTTGTTTTATTTATTAAACACATTCGGAGAAAAATTTGCCAAACAAAACGTGGTAAGTGCATTTAGCGGCATGTGGCTATCAACAGCAGTATTAATTCCAATAGGCTTTTTCTTAACGTATAAAGCCATGAGAGATTCACAATTATTTAATAAAGAGTTTTATTACCGATTTTTCAAAAAGGTGCGAACCTTTTTATCTACTTTTAGGTTATTCAATTCATCAAATTAATGTCTTGTTATGTCATCAAAAAATAATAGCCGCAGAGAATTTATTAAAACTACCGGCAAAGCTGGCATTGCGTTAGGATTAGCTTCTACTGTTATTCCTTCATTCGCCAATCAATTGTTTAAAAACAATGTTGCGGGAATTCCATACACACAACAACCATTGCCTTACGGATACAAAGATCTGGAAGTGGCGATTGATGCATTAACGATGGAAATACATTATACCAAACATGCTGCCGGTTACGCAAAAAATTTAGCAGATGCCTGCACGTCTGAAAATGTAGACACAAAATCTGTTTCACTGGAAAGTTTACTGGCTAAGATTTCAAAGTACTCGGCAAAAATGAGGAACAACGGCGGCGGCCATTATAATCATGAATTATTTTGGCAAAGTATGACGGGTTCATCCGGCATGAAACCGGCCAATAAATTAGCGGATGCCATTACAAAAGATTTTGGATCATTCGACGCATTCAAAACACAATTTACCGATGCAGGTAAAAATCGTTTCGGCAGCGGCTGGGCTTGGTTGATTGTAAATGCGGATAAAAAATTAGTGATCGGTTCAACACCCAATCAGGATAATCCATTGATGGACATCAGTGAATTAAAAGGAATCCCTTTATTAGGATTGGATGTTTGGGAACATGCTTATTATTTACGTTATCAAAATAAAAGACCCGATTATATCAATGCATGGTGGAATGTGGTGAATTGGGATGTTGTTCAAAAAAGGTTTGATGCAGCTAATTGATACGTGATAAACATCACATTTTAACAGCACAAAGGCTAATAACTTTGTGCTGTTATTTTTTAAAAACAAATAAAATGAAAACAACAACAAAATGGGTGAGCCATTTGGCATTCGATTCTACCAGCGATAATAATCATACTGTTCGGTTAGATACAACTGTTGATGGCGGAAGTTTAGATAGTGGCATGAGTCCGAAAAAAATGTTATTGAGTGCTTTAGCCGGATGCAGCGGAATGGATGTAGTAGATTTTTTAAATAAAATGAAAGTGCCCTTCTCTAAAATGGAAATTGAAGCCGAGGCTGAACAAACAACGGAAACACCTGCTGTTTTTAAATGGATTAAATTAATTTATAAAAGTGATGTGGACGCAGCCCAATTAGATAAATTGAAACGAGCCGTTGAATTATCGCAGGAAAAATATTGTGGTATTGCCGCCATGTTAAAAAAACATTGCGCTATAGAATATTCTATTGAGTTGATGTAATTGAAGTTCTATATTTGACGCAAATTTTTTTATTGCAACAAGCAAAGCAAAATTTAAGGATACAGCTCTCGATCACTTTATTAAGTGTACTGCTTTTTATTGCAAAAATTGTTGCTTATTATCTTACCAACTCTTTGGCTGTTTTAACAGATGCATTGGAAAGTATTGTAAATGTTTTGGCCGGCTTTATTGGTTTATATGCTTTATATATTGCTGCTAAACCAAGGGATACAGAGCATCCATACGGACATGGTAAAGCAGAATTTCTTTCTGCTGCTGCTGAAGGCACACTTATCATTGCATCCGGCATTTATATTTTTTATGAAACCATACAAAATATTATTACCGATCATCCGATAGAAAAAATTGATATTGGTTTATATCTTGTTGGCATTACGGGCATCATTAATTATATCGCAGGATATATTTGCATCAAGATTGGTAAGCAAAATCGTTCATTGGCATTGCAATCAAGTGGTAAACATTTGCAGTTAGACACATATTCAACTTTAGCAGTCATAGTTGGATTGATCTTAATTCTTATCACACAATTACACTGGATCGATAAATTAGTGGCGGGCATTTTAAGCATTGTCATTGTTTTCAACGGATATAACATCATTCGTGAATCGCTGGCAGGCATTATGGATGAAGCGGATATGAAAATATTGAACAGGCTTGTTATTGTTTTAAATGAAAACAGAAGAGTTAATTGGGTTGACCTGCATAATTTACGTGTAATCAAATATGGTATTACTTTGCATGTGGATTGCCATTTAACGGTTCCCTGGTATTTAAATATTCATGAAGCACATGTGGAGGTAGATGCATTGAGTGATTTAATTAAAAAAGAATTTGGTGATGCGATGGAATTATTTGTACATACAGATGGTTGCCTGGATTTCAGTTGTACTATTTGTACTAAAGAAAATTGCAGAGAACGCAAACATCCATTTGAGCAAAAAATTAAATGGACTTTAGAAAATATTTTATCTAATCAAAAACATACGATTCAATCGTATTCAAATCAATAAAATAATATGGAAGCCTGGAAAAAATATCAATCAGAAAACAAAGACAGATTTTTAAATGAATTATTAGATCTGTTACGCATCCCAAGTATCAGCGCTAGAAGTGAACACAAAGAAGATATGATGACTTGTGCAAAATCTGTTCAACAACATTTATTAAAAGCAGGTGCAAGCAAAGCAGAAATTTATCCAACAGAGGGTCATCCTGTTGTGTACGGAGAAAAATTTATTGATGTCTCTAAACCAACCGTTTTGGTGTACGGACACTATGATGTGCAACCTGTTGAACCGCTGGAACTCTGGCACAGCGGTCCTTTTGAGCCGGTAATTAAAGATGGAAAAATTTATGCTCGTGGCTCTGCTGATGATAAAGGGCAATTTTTTATGCATGTAAAAGCGTTGGAAACTTTAGTACATACCAATACTTTATCCTGCAATATTAAATTTATTATTGAAGGAGAAGAAGAAATCGGCAGTCCTAATCTGGCGAAGTTTGTAAAGGCCAATAAAGAATTATTAAAAGCAGATGTTATTTTAATCAGCGATACAAGTATGTTAAGTATGGAACATCCAAGTATTGATGTAGGTGTTCGCGGATTAAGTTATATAGAAGTAGAAGTAACCGGACCCAACAGAGATTTACATAGCGGTGTGTATGGTGGTGCAGTAGCGAATCCGATCACCATGCTGGCTAAGATGATTGCCGGTTGCCATGATGAAAACAATTATATTACCATTCCCGGATTCTATGACGATGTTGTTGAATCTTCTGAAGCAGAAAGAAAAAAAATGGCAGAAGCACCTTACAATGAGGAGGCATATAAAAAAGATTTAGGTGTTGAAAAATTATGGGGCGAGAAAGGTTATACCACCAATGAAAGAACCGGCATTCGTCCAACATTGGAATTAAATGGTATTTGGGGTGGTTATATTGGTGAAGGTTCCAAAACCGTTTTACCATCTAAAGCATTTGCAAAAATTTCAGCAAGATTAGTGCCCAATCAATCATCAAAAAAAATAACAGAGCAATTAATTAATTATTTTACAAGTATTGCACCGGCTGGTGTAACGGTAAAAGCAAGTGAACACCATGGCGGGGAACCATATATGACGCCTATAGATTCTAACGAATATCGTGCAGCCGCAAAAGCAGTGGCAGCAACCTTTGGCAAAGAACCGATTCCGGTTCGGGGCGGTGGAAGTATTCCCATTTGTGCTTTGTTTGAACAAGAGTTAGGAATTAAAATTGTATTCATGGGATTTGGATTAGACAGCGATAACCTGCATTCCCCGAATGAAAAATACGATGTATTTAATTTTTATAAAGGCATTGAAACCATTCCTTATTTTCATCAGTATTATGCTGAGATGAAGAAATAAGTTATAAACAAGCACTAGCATTTCATGGCATCAACTGTTGCGTCGCACACTTCAACTTTAAGCTATGAGTGAAGCAAAAGAAAAATTACGCATTGATAAATATCTCTGGGCTATTCGTTTATTTAAAACAAGAAGCCAGGCAGGCGATGCATGCAGCAAAGGCAAAGTAAAATGGAAAGGAGAAGGCATCAAAGCTTCCAAAATTGTATCTATTGGCGACGAATATGAAGTAAAAACAGAAAATAAACGGTGGGTAATTAAAGTAACAGGCTTATTGGGAAAACGTTTACAATATAGTGAAGCCATTAAATTTTATATTGACATTACACCTGCCGAAGAGCTTGACAGGATTGCATTTCAGGCTGCTACGTTTCATACAGGCAAACGATTGAGCAAAGTTGGCAGGCCAACAAAAAAAGATAAAAGAGATTTGGATAATTTTATGGGAACCCCCAACCCCTAGAGGGGAGTAAAAATTTATACTCAACATTTATTATTATTAATCACATGAAGAAATTTTTAGTATTGTTATTTATACTTCTTTGTATTTCTTCAATAAATGCACAACAAATCGATACTGTATCTATTCCTACAACTGATACTATTAATGTTGTTTATAACCCCCAAGTTCAAGCAACTTATCCTGCTGGAATAAAAAAATTAAATAAATATTTACAAAATAATATTGATTCAAGCGTTTATCTGAAATATTATCAAGCATTGAAAAGGAGAAAGCAAGGAATTTTAGAAATTGCAAGTGCAAGTATAACAAAGGATGTTGATTTAATTATAGATAAAGATGGTAAGCTTTATAATATTAAAATAGCTAAAGGATATATAAATGACCCGAAATATTTTTTTCTTAAAAATGAGATTATCAAGCTACTGTTACAAACTCAACCATGGAAACCAGCATTGATAAATAATACACCTGTAAAATCAAATCAAACGATTAAACTAAATTTTACTTTATTTTTCACACGAGACTTCAGAAGACAATACTTTGCGGAACATCCTGAATAATCTTTAGTTTTACTTTCTGATTTTTTTAATAATGCAAATTCACATTCTTACTGTTCTTCCGGAATTATTGGATAGCCCTTTTCAGCACAGCATCATGAAACGTGCACAGGAAAGGGGTTTGCTGCAAGTGCAGGTACATCATTTACGCAAATGGGCCATTAATAAACACGGCCAGGTGGATGATTATCAATATGGCGGCGGTGCAGGTATGGTAATGATGTGCGAACCATTGGCCAATGCCATTGATGAATTACAACAAGAAAAAAAATTTGATGAGATCATTTACATGACGCCTGACGGTGAAACCTTTAAACAATCAACAGCCAATCAACTATCACTCAAAGAAAATATATTGATCATTTGCGGGCATTACAAAGGCATTGATCAACGCATCCGCAATTTATATGTAACCAAAGAAATTTCTGTTGGCGATTTTGTTTTAAGTGGCGGCGAATTAGCTGCTGCCATTGTAGTAGATGCAATCGGAAGAATTATACCGGGTGTATTGAATAATGAAACTTCAGCCCTCTTCGATTCTTTTCAGGATCATTTATTGGCACCACCTGTTTATACTCGTCCCGCTGATTTTCGCGGACAGCAAGTACCGGATGTTTTGCTACAGGGCGATCCAAAAAAAGTAGAGGAGTGGCGCTATGAGCAAGCATTGCGACATACCCAAATAAGAAGACCTGATATTTTACAATCGGATGATAAATAACACGCTACATTGCTACATTGTGTACCATTTGTTATCAATCGCTTTATTGATTAACACTTCCTTTGTTTCTAATTGAATATCCAATGCACCGAATTCTAATTTTTGTTTTCCGGGAAATTTAATGCCGTTAAAATCTTTGTAATCGCTGTACGTCATTACTGTTTTCATATTATCTCTTTCACTTGCACCCATCATGGCTAAAATGGGGCCCATACCAACTTGTTCCAGAGTATATTTTGAAATAGCTTCAGATTGCACAATTAAATAAGTAGCAGTACTGATATAATAAGTAATCTGTTGTCCGCTTTTTAAAGTAACTTTTATTTTATAGCATTCTGTTTTATTCACTTTAGCAGTGCCTTGCAATTCGGCCTTATGACCTTTTGCTGCATAATGAATTAAAGAAGAAAAAGCACCTGCCTGATCTAATTCAAACAAATGATTAGCCAATTGTGCATCATCCATTTTAACAGGGGCAGCCGGTTGTCTGTCACCACCACCGGGAGGTCCGCCAAAACCACCGCCTCCAAAGCCTCCCCCTCCTCCATCATTGATCGCAATACCACCACCAAATCCTCTCATTGGTGGAATAAAAGTATATCCTTCATCCGGTGTTACAATGGTGTAAGAATTATTACCCATGCCGGAAACTTGTCTGCGAAAAAATTTGCCTCTGTCACGAATCGTATTCAATGTAACGCTGATGTTACGATTCATCATATTAAAACTTAAATTAGAAGTAATCTGAAGTGATTTGATGGTATCAAGATTAGTTCCGCCCAATGCAGAATCTACTTTGTTTAAAATATCATCAACGGTTTGCGATTGCGAAACAGAAAAAGAAAAAAGCAGTAAGGCAAAAGCAATTATTTTTTTCATATAAATGTTTATTAAAATTATTTAATCAAATTTATGGTATCAATGCCTTTCTTTGTTGTCTGTTTATAAAATTTAGCATAACAAATGAAAAACATACACACTATAATACAAGGAAAATTAATAGATGTTTGGAAGAAAGAAATTTATCCTGCAGAAATATCGGTGAAAGATGGAAAAATTACTGCCATTGAACGAATTGCCAATTCATCCAGGCAACTTCAATACATTCTTCCCGGTTTTATTGATAGCCATGTGCATGTAGAAAGTAGTATGTTGGTGCCAAGTGAATTTGCAAGATTAGCTGTAACGCATGGAACGGTTGCAACCATCAGCGATCCGCATGAAATAGCGAATGTATGCGGATTAGCAGGTGTTGAATTTATGATTGAGAATGGCAAGAAAGTAAACTTCAAATTTAATTTTGGCGCTCCAAGTTGTGTACCTGCCACCATTTTTGAGACAGCCGGTGCCGCATTGAACAGTGATGATGTAAAACAATTATTGGAAAAAGAGGAGATCAAGTATTTAAGTGAGATGATGAATTTTCCGGGAGTGCTGCATGGTGATCAAGAAGTGATGAAGAAAATAAAATATGCACATGCATTAAATAAACCGGTTGATGGCCATGCGCCGGGATTGCGGGGCGAGGATGCAAAAAAATATATCGAAGCCGGCATTTCTACCGATCACGAATGTTTTACTGCAGCAGAAGCATTGGATAAATTAAAGTTTGGAATGAAAATTTTAATTCGCGAAGGAAGTGCTGCAAAAAATTTTGAAGCGTTGATTGATTTATTAAATGATTATCCAAATGAAATAATGTTTTGCAGTGATGATAAACATCCGGATAGTTTAGCGGTTGGACATATCAATCAATTATGCGCAAGGGCCGTTGCAAAAGGAATTGACATTTATAAAATCTTACAAGCTGCCTGTATCAATCCTGTGCTGCACTACAAGATGAATGTAGGTTTACTTCGAGTAGGTGATGATGCGGATTTTATTATTGCCGAAGATCTTACTCATTTCAATATCAAACAAACTTATATCAATGGTGAATTGGTTGCAGAGAACGGAAAAACTTTTATACCATCTGTTGATGTTACTCCCATTAATCAATTTAGTTGTGATGAAATAAATATTGAACAGCTAAAAATAAAAGTAAACGAATATCCAAATGAAACTGGTTTGATTCCGGTAATGGAAGCATTGGACGGACAATTAATTACCAATAAAGTATTTTGTGAATCGTTCACAGTGAATGGTGAATTGGTTTCAAATATTGAAAAAGATATTTTAAAAATGGTTGTTGTAAATCGTTATTACAATGCCCCAATAGCCAAATGCTTTATTAAAAATTTCGGATTGAAACATGGAGCGCTTGCATCATCTGTTGCACATGATAGCCATAATATTGTTGCTGTTGGAGTAGATGATGAAAGTTTATTACAAGCTATTAATTTGGTGATAAAAGAAAAAGGCGGCGTGAGCGCAGTAAGCAAAGTTCATGGAAAAGTATTGGGCTTACCTGTTGCAGGATTGATGAGTGCGAATGATGGATATTCTGTTGCATCAGCTTACACATCAATTGATCAAATGGCCAAACAAGAACTAAAAAGTACACTGACTGCACCTTTCATGACATTAAGTTTTATGGCTTTATTAGTTATACCACATTTAAAACTCAGTGATAAGGGGTTATTTGACGGAGATAAGTTTAAATTTATTAAGTAATTATTTTGCAGCTTTTGCGCTCATAATGTAAACAGATACACTATCTGTATGACGGGGAGTTTTATATTTTGCTTTGAAAGAAAAGTCATCTTGCGGGTTAATCACATCATTGAAAAATTCTTCATGATTGGCAACCAATACATGGTCTTTGAAATACAATAATTTGACACGAACTTCTTTATAAGCACAAACAGTAGCTGTGTTTTTTATAACGCCCCGATATACTGTTTGTCCGAAAATATTTCTTTTATCTTCTCCTTCAATTTTTAAAAATGCATTGGGATTATTTCTTTCTTTATCCAACAAACTGATTTTTTGTTCCTCATAAGAATGTTGATCAAATTTTTTGTCATTATTTTTACAAGAGCATAATGCAATTATGCAAAAAAGAACAATAGATATCTTTTTCATATTTAAAATTAAAAAATTAATTCTATAGTATTATCAGGCATCCTGTCCTATCCAAACCGCGCCGCCAATGCTATCACGCAAAGCACCTGTAACACTTGCCAGCACTGTATTTTCTTCTCTCCAACGCAATACTCCCAATAATGCCATTATCAATGCTTCTTTATAATCAACCGTAATTTTATCCGGCACTACTACATTCATTCGGTATGGCTCAAGCGCATGTTGTATTCTTTCAATCAAAAAATGATTGTGAGCACCACCACCGGTGATAAATAATTTTAAATGTTGAGTTTTAAATGTTGAAATAGCATATACCGTTTGCATAGCAATGTGCTCTACATAAGTTCGCAAGGCATCTTCATTTGTTATATTGAATGATTTAATTAACGGATAAACAATATCAGTTCCAAAATTATTAGCTAAAGATTTTGGCCCGGACATTTGATAATAATTCAAAGCATTTAATTGCGTTAATAATGGTGCATAAATGTTCCCATTACCAGCCATAACTCCGCCATCATCATATTTTTTTCCTGCATTATTGGCCAATAAATTCAATACCCGATTAGCCGGGCAAATATCAAACGCAGTATAATTATCATTTTGTTTAACAGAAATGTTGGCAATGCCGCCAATGTTCAACAAACAATCATATTCTTTCCATAATAATTTTTCACCAACAGGAACAATCGGTGCACCTTGTCCTCCTAAAGCAATATCCATGGCACGCAAATCACTCACTACATTCATTCCTGTTGTTGCAGCAATGGCAGCACCATCACCTAATTGTGAAGTCATTTTATTTTCAGGCGAATGAAAAACGGTATGACCATGTGAAGCAATCAATTGCACCTGATGATAAAGTGAATGTTGATTAATGAACTCATTTATTTTTTGGCCGACATATTTTCCGTAGGCACTGTGTAATACCAAATAATCATAAGCCTGTAATCCGGTAGCAGATTGTAATTGTGTTATCCATTCATCAGTATAACTATAACAATCTGCCTGTTTAATTTCATATTTCCATTCACCTCCATTTTCATCAAATTCAACAAACGCAATATCCAGCCCGTCTAAACTGCTGCCACTCATTATTCCAATTGCACGATAGATCATAATATCAAAAAGTTGTAATGAATAAATTTAATTCAGGAATGCTGATAAATTTCATTCATTTTTTTAAAGATTTGCCGTTACTTTACATGCTGCAATCTACCATCAAAACAGCAATTGAACAATGATTATCAATTTAAGTGAACAACATAGCCTTGTTAGTAATTGGGTATCTGAATTAAGAGATGTTACTGTACAAAATGATCGCTTGCGTTTTCGCAGAAACTTAGAGCGCATTGGAGAAATTGCAGCGTATGAAATAAGTAAAGTATTGCCCCACAAAGAAGCAGAGATACAGACCCCATTGGGTATTCATAATAGCAAAGTATTGGCGCAACAACCTGTATTGGCAACTATTTTAAGAGCCGGATTGCCTTTGCACAACGGCATGTTGAATTATTTTGATAAAGCAGATAATGCTTTTATTTCAGCATATCGCAAACACCATCACGATGGAACTTTTGAAATAAGTTTAGAGTATATGAGTTGCCCATCGCTTACTGACAGGGTAGTAATTATCAGTGATCCAATGTTGGCAACAGGCTCATCTTTAGTGAAGACCATTAATTATATGAAAGAAGAAAATTCACCGGCTTCATTTCATGTGGTGGTAGCCATTGCATGCACCGTTGGTATCGAATTTATTCATCGCGAATGCGGTCAAGATATTACCATTTGGTGTGGTGATATTGATGATGAATTAACAGCCAAAGGATACATTGTTCCCGGATTAGGTGATGCCGGCGACCTTGCATTTGGCACCAAGATGCAATCCTAAATGAATATGATTTTTTGTTAAATCATTTTTTCCCCTATTATTATTTACAGCATTTCATTTACTTTAGGTGTCTTATTTATGATGAAGAAGATTACCTTACTGTGCTGCTTATTTTTTGTGTTGATAAAAGCATCTGCACAAGATCCGCATTTCTCTCAATTCTTCTCGTCACCATTAACATTAAATCCGGCATTTACAGGAAAGTTTGATGGCAATTACAGAATTGCAGGCGATTACCGAAATCAATGGCCAACTATCAATAATGCATTTACAACTGCAACTGCATCAGTTGATTTTCATATTATGCAAGACAGGATTGCCAGCAACGATACATGGGGATTGGGTTTTATGGGATACAATGATAACAGTGCCAATGGTGCCGTTAATTTTAACTATTTCACTGTTTCAACAGCTTATCATAAAGGATTGGATGAAGAAGGTTATCATCAATTGGGCGCAGGTGTACAATTAACATATGCCAATATGTTGATTAACACCAGCAATTTAAAATTCGAAGATCAATTAACTGCCAATGGTTTTACCGGTGTTACCAGCGAAATATTTAACAGCAGTACTATAAAATCTAATTATGTTGATGTGAATGCCGGTGTGTTATATAATGGCAGTACTACTGATAGAAATAATTTTTATGTTGGAGTAAGTTTATATCATATCAACAGGCCCAAGCAAGAATTTACCGGTGCTATTTATAATTTAAATCCACGTGCAACCATTCATGCTGGAACTTATTTTCCATTAGGTCAATCCAGCACTTTACATTTAAGTGCATTACAAAGTTTTCAGGGTGGTGCAAGCGAAACGGTTGTTGGCGGTGCCATTCAATTGTCAGCTGATGATGTAACGCAAAACGATTTTAGTTTGTATGTTGGCAGTTGGGTTCGTTTTAATGATGCTATAATTCCTTATCTGGGATTAGAGTTTAACGGATATCGATTGGGTATGACATATGATATCAATACTTCGAGTTTAAAAGCTGCCTCACAGGGTACAGGTGGTTTAGAAGTTTCCTTAATTTATACTTACAAACTCAATAAAGATAAAAGCATCAACTGTCCTAAGTTTTAGATTTCCTGTTATTTTTATTGATATGAAACAATCAACATTCGTCCTTATCATTTCTTTCATATTATTTTCCTGCAACAACCATTCTCCTGAAGAAACAAAATCCGATACCATTATTTTCAACCACGATACTGTTCCCGAATTGCGCAACACGGTAAAATCTGAAGCTATTGAATCTTACAAAGAGAAAGTAGATAATGAATTGAACGATTGGGTTTTTGCTGTTCAAATATTCCAAACAGCGCAAACTTTTCATTTTTTAATGAAAATAAAATACGAAGAAGTATTTGCAACAGATACTTTAAAGATTCCGAATCTTGGTATTGATCCTAAAATAGAAATTCATAAAGGCAAAGAAAAAAACTCCTGTATCGTTGGATTCTACGATAAACAAAATACTTTCAGAGAATACAAGTTGGTTGCAGTAAAAAATAATCAACTGCAAATAAAAACATTACAACATTATGGTGTATACAACACCATCAAATCTGTAAAATAATTTATTATGACCAAAAGAGAGATCAAATTAATTATTGCTACTGCTTTAATCATGTGCGTTCCAATGATAATGATAGCACATCAAAAAAACTATTCACCAATGCCATCAACCGCATTTGAATGGAATACTATTGCAGTGAAAAAAACTTCGAATGGGGAAAAAAGACAATTTTTTCAATCACCCACTGTAACATTGAATGAATTAGAATGTCATGCAACAACATTAAATCCGGGAGAAATAGCACATCAACCACATCAACATCCTGAAGAAGAATTAACCATTGTGAAAGAGGGAACATTAGAAGTTTTGGTAAATGGCGAATACAAAATAGTTGGACCCGGCTCTGTAATTTTTCAATCTTCCAATCAATTACATACATTAAAAAATATCGGTACTACTAAAGCTGTTTATCACGCCATTAAATGGAGATCACCCTTAATTCCAACAATAATTAAATAAAATCATTTCTTTTTTCCACTTACAAATCGATTATTCATTATTATAAATCGATAAGGCAATAAGGCATCATCACCTGAATATTCTACACCGATTCTGGTAGTGGCAGTCCACTCATTCGTTTTCACTTCAAAACCATCATCAGCAATAAAGATCAAATCTTTTAACAAATCGGCACCACTATGTTTTGTAGCAATTCCAAAAGACTTGGACACATTACCCGGTCCTTTTGTTAGCGTGAAATCTAATTTTTTCTTTTTTGTCCGTTTCAACATCACATCCATTCCCATTAATGGTTCAACTGCTCGAATCAATACTGCCTGCGGAATATTTTTTTTATTCGTCACCACATTAAATAAATGATGAATTCCATAACATAAATATACATAAGCCACACCGCCACTGGCATACATTACCTCTGTCCTTTCCGTTCTTCTGCCACCAAATGCATGAGATGCTTTATCAATGATGCCGTTGTATGCTTCGGTTTCAACAATTCTTCCAGCAGTTATGTGGCCATTGAATTGCGTTACCAAAATCTTCCCTAATAATTCTTTTGCGATTTGAACAACATTATTTCTGACATAAAATTGAGCTGATAATTTCTTCCATTTCAAAGATTCAACTTCATTCATACCATTTATTTTTTTGAAAGAGTTACATTTACACTTTACAATTTAAAAATACTCCTAATTGCTGAAAGAAATTATTATCGCATTACAGGCTTATGGGCAAGCGCATCAATTTATCAAAAAACATAAATTGTGGAAATGGATATTGGTGCCCGGCATTTTATATGCGATGCTTTTTTTCTTTGGCGCCTATTATTTTGCGCACAATGCCAATAATTTTTTTGAATGGATCAACAAACATTTTATTGAAAGTTCTTTACAAAAACTAAAAGATAGTTTTCTTGGCTTTCTGATTACTTTAGGAACTGTGATGGTTTGGATTATGATTATGCTATTTTACTTTTCTCTGTTCAAATATTTTTTTCTAATTACCGGTTCACCATTATTCGCTTATCTGAGTGAAAAAACAGAAGCGATTATTGAAGGCAAAGATTTTCCTTTCAGCATTTCACAATTAACGGGAGATATTATTCGCAGTATAAGATTATCCTTACGAAATGCTTTGTGGCAAACAGTTTATACGTTTTCACTTCTATTATTGAGTTTGGTTCCTGTTATTGGATGGGTTGCACCTTTGATCGCAATTTTAGTAGAATGTTATTATTATGGTTTTGCCATGTTGGATTATAGCATGAAGCGACACAACAAATCTGCCGGTGCCAGTATTATTTTTATTGGCGGACATAAAGGTTATGCCATTGGCAATGGTATTGTTTTTTATATGATGCATCTTGTTCCTTTTATTGGTTGGATCTTTGCTCCGGCTTATGCAGTTGTGGCTGCTACTTTAAGTTTGTATCCTAAAAAAAATAATACAGTCATTGTATAATTTTATTGAACATGCGTGTAGGAAAAGTTTATTTGATACCCACAGTTCTTCACGAAGAAAATATTGAAACCATACCTGCATATATTATTGAAGCCATAAAAGATTGCACTGTTTTTTTTACAGAAAATGAAAAAACAACAAGAAGATTTTTTAAAAAATTATGGAAAGTTTTTTTGCCCGGACAAGATATTGTGATTGATGATTATGAATGGTTTACTATTCATAAGGCGGAGGAAGAAGTTAAAAAATCATTTATTCAGTTACTGAAACAAGGAAAAAATATTGGTATCGTTAGTGAAGCAGGATGCCCTGGCATTGCAGATCCCGGACAAATTCTGATTGATGCCGCACAACAAATTCATGCAACAGTAAAACCTTTAGTGGGACCGAGTTCTATTCTATTGGCCTTAATGGCAAGCGGCATGAACGGACAGTGTTTTCAATTTTCAGGCTATTTACCCATTGATAGTTTGGAAAGAAAAAATGCTATCAAAAATTTAGAAGCCGATTCTCGTAAAAGAAATTGCACACAAATATTTATTGAAACCCCGTATCGTAATAATGCTTTGATTAAAGAAATTTTAGATACCTGTAAACATGAAACAAAATTTTGTATAGCGTTAGATATCACTGCATTATCAGAAACTATTCTTACCAAGACAATCATTGAATGGAAACAATCCATACCCGATTATCACAAACGTTTAGCGATATTTTTATTGCATGCGAATTAAATGATTTAATGAATTTCTATAACCCATATTTATCAATCAAATAAATCAATCCTGCCATATTCACAGCACCCAATAATAATTCTCTTTTATTCACTGCTTCAAAGACATCTCCTCTGGAATGATGAATATCAAAATAGCGTTGATTATCGGGTGATAAACCCGCTAAAGGTGTTTTCAATTCTCTTGCCAATGGGCCAATATCTGCACCACCGCCGCCTTTGCTTAATTGTTCTGTTCCGTATGGTTGTAACAAGGGCAACCACGTTCTTACTTTTTGTAATTGTGTTGCACTTACAGTAAAACCAAAACCTCTCGGACTAAAGCCACCTTCATCACTTTCTAATGCAAAAATGTGTTGCTCGTTTTTTTCTTTGGCCACCGCTGCATATTTATCACCCCCACGCAAACCATTTTCTTCATTGGCAAACAAAACAAAACGAATGGTATGTTTTGGATGATAACCCAATGCTTTTAATGTACGCATTACTTCAATCGTATGTACTACGCCGGCACCATCATCATGTGCACCTTCATTTACATCCCAACTATCTAAATGTCCGCCAACAGTAATATATTGATCAGGAAATTCTGTTCCTCTTAATTCTGCAATTACATTATGTCCAATCGTATCAGGTAAAAATTTTGCATAAGTAATGATAGAAACTTTTACGGTAGATTTTTTACATAACGCAAACAATGCATCCGCATCTTTTAAACCCAATGCTGCAGCAGGAATTTTTGGAAATGAATCGTTATACGCCATTGCTCCCGTATGCGGGTTATTATCTGTTGCTTCAGTCAATGATCTTATCAAGACCGCTACTGCACCGTATTTGGCGGCGCGGCTTGGTCCGTTTCTTCTATATATACCACTCTCGCCATAAGCCCTGCTTGGTATAACATAAGTTGGATTGAATGGATAATTAAAGAAAACAATCTTGCCTTTTACTTCATCTTTTCTTTTTTCCAATTCAGCAAAATCTTTTACAGCCATTACTTCTGCAATAATTGGTTTACCATCACTTCCTAAAGAGTTGCCCAATGCTAATGCATCCAATGTTTTTGATTCTTTATTTTTATTTACTTCAACAATTACTACTTTATCTTTTCCGCCACGCAGCCAATGCGGTACCATACACTCTTGTAAAAACACAGTATCTGCACCCATTGCTTGCATAGAAACTTTTCCCCATTGTACCGCTTTAGCAAATTGAGGAGAGCCGGCTAATCTGCCACCAACTTGTTTAGTTAGCTGATATAAAAGATCATAAGCTTTGCCATTTGTTAAAACTTCATCGGATATTTTTTTAATGAAAACAGAATCATCTGTTTGTGCTATTGCAAAAAATGGTGCAACAATTAAGAGCAGTAATAATTTTTTCATGCTATAAATATAATGTTTGTTATGAAATTATAAGTATTGATGACCGGATTGAACAGAATGCTGAAATAGTTGTTACTTCGTATGAATAAATCGAATAGCTATTGTGTTATGATTTTTTGTTTTGAACTTATAACATAATAAGCTTAATACTTATAATTTTCTTCTATGCGTATTGGAATTGTTTGCTATCCTACATTTGGCGGTAGCGGTGTTTTGGCAACCGAATTGGGAAAAGCACTGGCAGATAAAGGTCATCAGGTTCATTTTATTACCTACCAGCAACCGGTTCGATTGAATGTTTTTAATACGAATATTTTTTATCACGAAGTTCGCGTACCAACTTATCCGTTATTCGATTATCCGCCATATGAAGTTGCGTTGGCAAGTACTATGGTTGATGTGATCGTAAATCATGATTTGGATTTATTACATGTACATTATGCCATTCCGCATGCAAGTGCGGCCTACATGGCAAAGCAAATTGTAAAACATAAAACAGGAAGAAATGTTCCTGTCATTACCACTTTACACGGAACCGATATTACTTTGGTCGGAAAAGATAAAACTTATGAACCTGTTGTAACTTTTTCTATTAATGAGAGTGATGCGATTACTGCAGTATCTGAAAATTTAAGAGAAGAAACACTGAAAAATTTTCATATCACCAAAGATATTGAAGTGATTAACAACTTCGTTGATGTTTCACGTTTTAATAAAAAACCATTTGATGCATTTAAAAAAGTAATTGCCCCGAATGGTGAAAAAATATTTTCTCATGCTTCTAATTTCAGAAAAGTAAAACGGGTGGATGATGTGGTAAAAATTTTTGCTGCCGTACGTGAACAATTCCCTGCCAAATTACTAATGGTAGGTGATGGGCCCGAAAGGCATACTGCAGAAGAATTGGCGAGGGCATTGGGTGTTATTGATGATGTGCGTTTTGTTGGCAAGCAGGAACAAATGGAAGAGATTATGGCAGTGAGTGATATATTTTTATTGCCGAGTGAATATGAAAGTTTTGGATTAAGTGCGTTGGAAGCGATGGCCGCAAAAGTAATAGTTATCAGTGCTAATTCCGGCGGATTACCGGAAATAAATATTCATGGTAAAACAGGATTTTTAGCCAATGTGGGAGATGTAAAAGCAATGAGTGAATTTGCCATTAGCATTTTAACAGATGAAAAATTATTACAAAAGATGAAGCAACAAGCATACGAGCAATCTTTGTTGTTTGATATTTCCAATATTGTTCCACGATACGAAAAATTATACAGTCGCTTTTGCAGAATGGAGCCTTGTGTGTAGTTTCATCCAGCCCATCCTTCTCTATCTAAACTCCTGTATTGTATTGCCTCAGCTAAATGTTCCGGCTTTATATTTTCGCTGAAACTCAAGTCTGCAATGGTTCTGCTCACTTTTAAAATCCTGTCATAAGCTCTTGCACTTAAATTTAATCGCTCCATGGCCCTCTTTAGTAATGCCTCGCCAATGTGATCTATCACACAAATTTCCCGTAACATTTTACTGCTGATCTGTGCATTGGCATAAATGCCTTCATTGTTTTTATATCGCTCGGATTGTATCTCTCTTGCTTTAATTACACGTTCACGAATAGATGATGAATTTTCTCCTTTATTATTATTACTTAATTCCATTAATGCAACGGGGGTTACTTCTACATGCAGATCAATACGATCTAATAAAGGTCCTGAAATTTTATTCAAATATTTTTGAACAGCACCAGGCAGACAAGTACATTCTTTTTCAGGATGATTATAAAATCCGCAGGGACATGGATTCATAGAAGCAATCAACATAAAGTTAGCAGGAAAATCCAATGCTACTTTTGCACGAGAAATCGTAACTTTTCTTTCTTCCATGGGTTGTCGCATCACTTCCAATACCGTCCTTTTAAACTCGGGTAATTCATCTAAAAACAATACCCCATTATGTGCCAAAGAAATTTCTCCCGGTTGCGGAATACTGCCACCACCAATTAATCCTGCATCAGAAATGGTATGATGCGGTGAACGAAACGGCCGTTTTGAAATTAATGATGCATTCTCCGGTAATTTTCCTGCCACACTATGAATTTTGGTTGTTTCTAATGCTTCATGCAAACTCAATGGTGGCAATATGGTTGGCAAACGCTTTGCCAGCATGGTTTTGCCGGCACCGGGCGGACCAATCAAAATTGCATTATGCCCGCCTGCTGCTGCAATCTCTAAAGCACGCTTAATATTCTCTTGTCCCTTTACATCATTAAAATCAAATTCAAAATCATATTGATTGTTAAAAAATTCTTCTCTTGTATTAATTATTAATGGTTGCAAACCATTTTCATTTTTAAAAAATTCAACTACTTCATTCAAATGTTCTACTCCATAAACATTGATGTTATTTACCATCGCTGCTTCACGTGCATTTTGTTTGGGAACAATCAATCCTTTAAAACCATCACGCCTTGTTTGAATGGCAATGGGCAATGCTCCTTTAATAGGTTGTACGGTTCCGTCTAAACTTAATTCACCCATAATTACATACGCTTTCAATACTTCTGCATTTTCAATTTGTTCACTTGCACCCAACACACCAATGGCAATGGATAAATCAAATGCAGAGCCTGTTTTTCTGATATCAGCAGGTGCCATATTCACTACAATTTTTGTTCTAGGCATGGCATAATCATTTGTTTTAATAGCTGCTTCAATGCGTTGTAAACTTTCTTTAACTGCATTATCGGGTAGGCCAACAATATGATAACCTTGTCCGTTACTCACATTCACTTCAATAGTAATAGCAATAGCCTCCACGCCGTAAACCGCACTGCCAAAGGTTTTGACGAGCATAATAAATATATTTATAGATCAAACAATAGAATAACTATGATACTTTAGTTGCCTTCGATTATTCCACTGGAATAATCGCACTTTTGTGCTGCAACAAGATCATCAACAAAGTGGAGTTATAAATGCGGATAAATATGCCACATGAAAATAATCATTCTTGCATTTTAAAACAATATTTGGTTGAATTATTGCTTTTTTACTATTGAATGTGTGGTTTAAAACTTATCTTTCCTCCTAACTCAAATGCATTAAGTGCGAAAAGTAATATCAACAACCCTTTATTTCCTGCTGCTACCCTTTTTATATTTATTATCGGTATTGCCTTTTACATTGCTGTATTTTTTATCAGATATTTTGTACCTGCTTTTATATTATGTAATTGGTTATAGAAAAAGGATCATCATTCAAAATCTGCAAAACTCATTTCCGGATAAAAGTAACGCTGAAAAAAAAGTCATTATTAAGAAATTTTATCGCTATTTGTGCGATCTGTTTTTAGAAACGTTTAAAACATTAACTATCTCACCAAAAACAATGCTGGCACATTGTAAAATGGATAAAGGTGCTCAACAATTATTTCAACAATTGAATGATGAAAAAAAAAGTATTATTTTGGTAATGGGGCATTTTGGTAATTGGGAATGGGCAGGTAATACCTTTAGCTTAATTTGTAAACAACAATTGTATGTGATCTATCATACCATTGCCAATAAAAATTTCAATGAACTGATGTATAAAATGAGAACACGTTTTGGCACCAAACTCATTGAAATGAATGATACATTTAAAGCAATGGTGAGTAACAGACATGAAATAAGTGTAACAGCATTTATTGCAGATCAAACACCGCAACCTAAAAATGCTTACTGGACAAATTTTCTACATCAGGATACTCCTGTATTTTGGGGAACAGAAAGAATTGCCAGGAAATTAAATTATCCGATTGTATATATTACCATCAAACGATTAAAACGCGGATATTATGAATTGTTTGCAGAATTATTAGAAAACAATCCTGTTGAAACTATTGATGGTGCTATATCTGAACAACATACCAAAAGGTTAGAACAGGATATTATTGCACAACCGGAAATTTGGTTATGGTCACACAGAAGATGGAAACACAAAAGATCGGTTGCTTAAATAAAATATTGAACAAGAAAATTTTGATTGCATGTTAACCCAAAAGAATCTGATACTTGCCACGAAGCCATATGCAAAGGAAAACAAACTCACCAGTTGGTTTGTAACATTGAGTACTTTGTTTTTATTGGTATTTTTTTTATCTGCCACATTATGGGGCAATTCAATATGGGTGAGAATGATTGTCAGTATTTTATCCGGATTATTATTGGTTAGATTTTTTGTTATTTATCACGATTTTCAGCATTATACCATTTTGCATTCTTCCAAAATTGCCAATGCCATCATGGTGGTGTTTGGAATTTATATGTTGGCTCCAGCAAGCATTTGGAAACGTTCACACGATCATCATCACAAACACAATTCTAAATTATTCAGTGCAGATATTGGTTCTTATCCCATCGTTACAAAAGAAAAATTTCTTACTTTAAATGAACAAGAAAAAAGAATGTATTTAAGTATTCGTCATCCTTTAACTATGTTATTCGGATATATTACTATGTTTATTTTAGGTATGAGTCTTCGTTCTTTTTTAAGCAGCCCTAAAAGACATTACGATTCTTTGATTGCTTTAATATTACATCTCATTGGATCTGTATTAGTATTTTATTTTTTTGGATGGCAAGGCTGGTTATTAGGCGTGGTAATACCTTTATTTATTGCATGCGGTTTAGGCGCATATCTATTTTATGCGCAACATAATTTTCCGGGCGTTTATTTTGCTGATAAGAATGGCTGGACTTACGAAACTGCTGCATTAGAATCATCAAGTTATATGAAGATGAATAGCGTGATGGAATGGTTTACAGCAAATATTGGCTATCATCATATCCATCATTTAAATGCACGAATTCCATTTTATCGATTGAAAGAAGTGATGAAAGATTTTCCTGAATTGCAACATCCAAAAATTACTTCATTAAAAATAAAAGATATCATTGCCTGTCTTCGCTTAAAAGTTTGGGATGCAAAAAATTCAGAGATGATCAGCTTAGAAAAAGTAAAATAATATTTTACAACCGATTCAAAATATCCACCACGCCTTCTTTTTTTAAAATTAAATACCCAAGGCGGTCATTACTGACACCATCTTTCAATTGATAATTAAAAACCAATTGATCGTGTGTTGCTGTTGTTTCAAAATAGCGGAACTGAATATTTGAATATTGTTTTAATCCATCACCGATCTCATATAAATGTGTGGAGAGGATAAATAATACATTGTTCATTTTGCGTAAGCCCTCAATCACGGTAGTACTGCATTTCATTGCATCCTGCACATTGGTACCTTTAAATAATTCATCAATTAAAATCAACCATTTCTTTCCGTCACTTATTTTTTCAATGGTATTTTTTATTCGTTGTACTTCATTAAAAAAATAGCTTTCTCCTTTAATGATATTATCTGCTACATTGATATTGCTTAACAATCCATCAAACAAACTCAGTTGCATTTTTTTTGCAGGAACGCCCATCCCAATATGGGCTAAATAAGTGGATAAACCTACCGCTTTAATAAAAGTACTTTTTCCCGCCATATTCGCACCTGTTAAAAACAAAAAATTATGCTGCCTTGCCAGGTCGATATCATAGGCAACAGGTGTTGGCAACAATGGATGATATAATTGTATTGCATTTAATTTGGGTTCATCGATTCCAACAAATTCCGGAAAACAAAAATCATATTTTTTATATGCTAAAGCCATGCTGTAATAGGCATCCAACTTACTATATGTTTCAATCAATTCAAGTGCTTGGTGTTTAAAATGATTTCTGATAAAGTTGGCATAGTGTAAAACTTTAACCGGCGTTAATGGTTTCGATTTATTAAAGCTGAGCATTTCAACAATATCCGGTCGCTTTAATAGTTGTTCTACTCGTTCCACAATATTTTTTAACAACAAGGGGTTTTGTTCATCCAGCAATACATGCATTAATTGAGATAATCCTTGAACAAAATCTATAAAATGTTGAACAGAATATTTGGCAACTGAATAATCAGATGAATTAGTGATTTGATAAATAAAAGCAGAAACTGTGTTCGGATGAGCAGGCAGTGCATCAATAGCTGTTTCATAAAACCGATCGACTACCATTACGGTTCCATTAGATATTTTTTTTGGCCATTGCTCTTGAATAGATAAAATCTTTTTAATGATATTTTGTGTTTCAACAATTTTCTCAACAGAATCCAATGGCATGCCTAAAAAAAATCGCAGCCATTCCCTTCCGCCACTGGTTTGTGTAAAGTTGAGATGATGAAAAACAGATTGTTCTTCATCGTTATGAAAAATGGAAAGGTCTTGTAAAGTAATTTTATCTATTTGCATACCCTTACCCCCGAAGGGAATTGTTTATCTATTAAATGTAAGTCGTTTCCCGAATTGAGATTCATCAAACACTCCATTTCCATAAACTTTATTCCCGTTCACAAAAGTATTAGTGATGGTTGCAGGAAAAGTAAATCCTTCCAGCGGACTCCATCCACATTTATATAAAATATTTTCTTTGTTTACAGTGGCAGATTGGTTTAAATCAACCATTACTAAGTCAGCAAAATAACCTTCACGAATAAATCCTCTTTCTTTTATTTGAAAACATTTTGCAACAGCATGACTCATTTTCTCCACCACCATTTCCAAACTAATTTTTCCTTGCTGCACATAATATAACATTAATGATAAGGAATGTTGCACCAATGGCAAACCGGCATGGGCTTTTTCAAATGGTTCATTTTTTTCTTCCCATGTATGTGGTGCATGATCGGTAGCTATCACGTCCAAACGCCCGTCCAGCAAAGCTTTCCACAAAGCTTCTTTGTTGTTTGGAGATTTAATGGCAGGATTACATTTAATCTGATTTCCCAATCTTGCATAATCATCACTGGTAAAATGCAGATGATGCACACACACCTCAGCAGTAATTCTTTTATCTTCCAAAGGAATTAAATTGGTAAACAATTGTAATTCTTTTTCCGTGCTGATATGTAAAATATGTAAACGACTATTGTATTTTTTTGCAAACTGAATAGCTTTAAAAGATGATTCGAAACATACTTCTTCATTGCGAATAATCGGATGATCGGATGGTTCTAAAACTGGTTTTATTTTTTTGATATATTCTAAATTTTCCCGAATCATTCTTTCTTCTTCACAATGCGTTGCAATTAACAATTCGCTACCGGCAAAAATTTTATCCAAAACCAACGGATTATCTACCAATAAATTTCCGGTAGAAGAACCCATAAATATTTTTACGCCGCAAACCTCAGTTTTCTTTGCATTGGTATTCATCACTTCTTCATAATTATCATTCGATGTACCCATAAAGAAAGAATAATTTGCCAATGAACTTTGTTTCGCAATTTGATATTTATCTTCTAACAATGTTTGCGTAAATGCCGGTGGATTGGTATTGGGCATTTCCATAAAACTGGTTACACCACCTGCTAACGCAGCTTTTGCCTCAGTATAAATATTGGCTTTATGTGTTAATCCCGGTTCACGAAAATGAACCTGATCATCAATACAGCCCGGTAATAAAAATTGGTTGCTACCATCAACTTCAACTGATTTTCCTTTTGTATCAATAGAAGCAGCAATCTTTTCAATTCTGCCATCTTTTAACAAAATATCACCGTACATTTTATTGCCTTCATTAACAATGCAGGTATCTTTAATAATATAAGTGTGCATTTATAGTATTTTTGAAAAATGAATCTGATGCAATTTATTAAATCCATCCTCGCCATTTGCTTTTTTGTGTTGCCTTTTCTTACCAAAGCGCAATCTGATTATATTAGTTTGAATGACAAAGATTATCAACTCATCGACAGATTGGATATTAAATTAAGAAATGATTCTGTGCTGAGATTTAGTACTGTTAAACCTTTCAACAGACAGATCTTTACACAAAGGATAGAGCATTTATACACCGCATACACCACTAAATCATCCAGTCTTTCTTTATCAAAAGTAGATAAATACGATATTGAAAATTTTCTAAAAAATAATGCAGACTGGACCATTAGCCCGGCTTATCATTTTAACTCTTATCGTAAATCGAATTATGCGGGTTTATTTGCCACGCCTTATCATTTATATGCAGATAGAGAAAAAGATTTTAACATAGTAATTGATCCTGTTATGGATATTGAAGCGGGCAAAAGCACGCAAAACAGTGAAAATATTTTTATTAATACCAGAGGTGTTTTAATAAGAGGGCAGATTGGAAGAAAGCTTGGTTTTTATACTTACTTATCCGATAATCAAGAAAGAGATCCGCAATATGTACAGGATTTTGTTACGCAGAATAATGCTTTACCCGGACAAGGTTTTTTTAAAGCATATAACGGAACAGGTTATGATTATTTTAATGGTAGAGGTGGCATTATATTTAATACAGGAAAATTTTTTGATTTACAGTTTGCGTATGATAAATTATTTATCGGCAATGGTTACAGAAGTTTATTCTTAAGCGATTTTAGTAGTAATTATTTGTATTTGCGGTTTGCTGCACATGTTGGAAGAATTCATTACGAAACCATTGTTGCAGAAACAACTGCACCATTTTTAACACCTGTTCAAAGTCAACATCAAGCATTACCCAATAATTTTTTAGCAATCCATCATTTAAGTTGGCAAATGACGAAACGTTTCAATATTGGTTTATATGAGAATGCGATGGAAAATGGATCAGACGGATTTAAAATTGGTTATTTAAATCCAATCATCTTTTATAAAGCATTAGAACAGGATTATGGTATTGCCGGCAAAACCAATATAGGCTTCGATTTCAAATGGAGTGCTTTAAAGAATATTCAATTATACGGACAATTAGAATTCAATGAATTTTTATTTAACGAGATCATTCATTATAGTAAAGGAAGTTGGGAAAATAAACAAGGTGCTCAGTTAGGATTTAAATATATTGATGCCTTAGGAATTAAAAATTTAAACCTGCAAATGGAAGGAAATATTGTTCGACCGTATACTTATACCAATAGCGATAGCAGTACCGGATTTACCAATTACAATCAACCATTGGCACATCCATTGGGCGCAAATTTCAGAGAAGCGATTGCAATATTAAAATATCATCCATTTCCAAAATGGTATGCCACTGCGAAATTATTTTATCACGAACAAGGGTTAGATACTGCAGGAAAAAATTTCGGTGATAATATCTTCAGAAGTTATAATTCACGGACACAAGATTATGGTGTATTTATTGGTACCGGGCAATTGGTAAAAAGCATGCTGGCATCTTTCACTTTATCATATGAATTAATACCCGATTTTTTTATTGAAGGTAATACTTCATACAGAACGTTTAATGTTATCAACAAGCCACCCGCCAATGATTTCTTTTATACGTTTGGCATGAGATGGAATATTGCGAGAAGAGATTTTGAGTTTTGATTAATCTTCAAAATGAATAGACAATACGATCATACGTGATTGAATTTTATCAAACACATTCGAATATTTTAAGGCAGGATCGTATTGATGAATATTGGTAATACCATAACTGAATTTAATTTCAGGCGATATGGTAACAAATGGTAAAAAGAAATTAAAACCAATACCACCCTCCACACCAAAATCGCCAGATTTCAATTTAATCATATCATCTGCATTTCTTTGAGATGAATTGGCAGCCAGATCTATATCGTATTTTACACCACTTACCAAATAGGTTCTGAAATTACCGATACGATCTGAATTAAATTTTATTTGAAAAGGAAAACTAACAATGGTAGTTGGCAATATTCTTTGTTGATTGATGGATTCAGTTGTTAAATGACTTCCCAATGTATAATTAAAATAGCGTGAACCACCAATAATCAATTGCGGATTAATGCGAAATTGAAAACGATCATTCAATCTGGCAGTGGCCAATAAACCCAAAGCGATTCCACCGGTTGAGCCAGCAGTGGCAGTTAGGATGCTATCATTATTTAAAAAATAATTCGATTTGGTAGTGTATAAGGATGAGGAATTATAATTCAATGTCAGCCCAAAATAATAAGGCAGATCATCATGAAACGGACGATACTGTTCTGTTTGCGCAAATGAATGCACACTTGCCAAAACAAAAAAGCTAATCAATATTATTTTATTGTGCAACAAATACAAATTGATTGTTCAATGAAAAAAACTGAATAAAAAAATTGGGTAGAAAGTAGAAATATGTGCGCTGATTTATTGTATGATTCAATATTCTCGGCCTGCAATATACTTCAGTTACCCTTTATATTTTCTTAAAAAACGAAAAAGGATAATGAAAAGTATGATAGGTATTAGCTAAAAATTATTTGCTGCCGCAGTAAATGGTGCATATTCCTAAAGTTAATGGCTTAGCATAAGTTTGAACAAAATCCACACCCTGCATGATTTGCAGAAAACTATTCCCTTCCGGAAAAGCTTGTACACTATCATTTAAATATTGATAGGCTTTTTTATCAGAAGAAAACATTTGTACAAAGCCCGGTGCAACAATTTTCAAATAAAATTGATAAACTCCCTTGAACCAAAATTGTTTGGGTTTAGAAAATTCCAACACAGCTAATTTACCACCTGGCTTTAATACCCGATACATTTCTTTCAACCCCTTTTCTAAATTCTCAAAATTTCTTACACCAAAAGCAACTGTTATAGCATCAAAATGATTGTCAGGAAAATTAATGACTTCACTATCGCCTTTTTGTAATTCAATGACATTTTGTAAATGAAATTGCTCAATTTTTTTTCTACCCAAATCCAACATGCCTTCGCTTATATCAATACCAATAATTTTTTCGGGCTGCAGAATTTTATAGGTCATCAATGCAACATCAGCTGTGCCTGTTGCAACATCTAAAATCACCTTAGGAGAAACTGGTCTTAATTCTTTGATGGCTTTTTTTCTCCATCTAACATCAACACCTGCACTTAAAAATCGATTCATAAAATCGTATTTAAATGCAATACTATCGAACATCTTAGCTACTTGTTCTTTCTTTGTAAGGTTGCTCTGCTCATCAGGCACAACCACATCGTGTGCAAATTTTGACATAGGCTGCAAAGGTATTGAATTGATGAAGCAACTTTAAAAAATTCCCAATTTCTTATTTTATAAATTCATCTAAGGATAACCTTTGTACATTCACGCAAAATTTATTTCATGCAAACGGCGGCAGATATTCAACTACTCAATGAAAAAATAAAATACAGTTCAGGATTTATTGATAAAATAAGAACTGAGTTAAGCAAAATAATTGTTGGGCAACAATATATGATCGATCGTTTATTGATCGGCTTATTAAGTAATGGCCATGTTTTATTAGAAGGTGTTCCTGGCTTGGCAAAAACTTTAACCATTAAATCATTGTCGCAAGCCATTGATGCAAAATTCAGTCGCATTCAGTTTACACCCGATCTTTTGCCGGCCGATGTTGTTGGAACCATGATCTATAATCAATCTAAAAATGAATTTACTGTTCGCAAAGGACCGATATTTGCCAATTTTATATTAGCAGATGAAATAAATCGTGCTCCTGCAAAAGTGCAGAGCGCTTTATTAGAAGCGATGCAGGAGAAGCAAGTTACTATTGGCGAACAAACTTATCCTTTGCAAGAACCTTTTTTAGTATTGGCAACGCAAAATCCATTGGAACAGGAAGGAACTTACCCATTGCCGGAAGCACAAGTAGATCGTTTTATGCTGAAGATCATTGTGGGTTATCCATCCAAACAAGAAGAACAATTAATTATACGCAGACAAGTTCAGGATGCAGGAACAGCCGGCATTTTAAAGATTGTGGACACCAAAGAAATATTGGATGCAAGGACTTTGGTGAAAGAAGTGTATATGGATGAAAAGATTGAACAATATATTTTAGATATTGTTTTTGCAACACGCTTCCCCGATGATTACAGTTTAAATAAAATGAAGCGCTTTATTAATTATGGTGCTTCACCACGTGCCAGTATTAATCTTGCATTAGCGGCAAAAGCTTATGCCTATATGAATGGTCGTGGCTTTGTAATTCCGGATGACATTAAAGCCATTGCAAAAGATGTGATGCGTCATAGAATTGGTTTAACCTACGAAGCAGAAGCAGAAAATGTGAACACAGAAAATTTGATTGATGATATTTTAAGAACAATACAAGTGCCGTAAAACTGATGAAAGTATAAAACCTAAGCATGTTTTTCTTCAAAAAAAAGAATAAAGAAAAAAAAGAAGCTCAAACAGACAACCCTTTATTAAGTGTTGGAAGTAAAGTGCGTGAATTGGAAATAAAAAGTAAACGATTAACCAATCACTTATTTACTGGCGAATATCATTCCGCTTTTAAAGGTCGTGGTATGTTATTTAAAGAAGTAAAAGAATATACTGCAGGAGATGATATTCGTTTTATTGATTGGAATGTAAGTGCCAGAATGAACGGTACCTATAGTAAAATTTTTGAAGAAGAACGTGAGCTTAGTGTTTATCTTTTGATTGATGCCAGTGCCAGTAGTTTTTTTGGAACTTTTCAACAAAATAAAAAAGAATTGATGACGGAAATTTGCGCAGTACTGGCTTTTAGTGCATTAAATAATAATGATAAGACAAGCTTATTATTTTTTACTGATGCCGTTGAAAAATATATACCATCATCTAAAGGAAGAGAACATGTTTTGTACATGATACGTGAATTGCTGACATTCAAACCCAAATCAACACAAACCAATCTGGTAAAGGCTTTACAGTTTTTAAATAATATTACCCGTCATAAAAGCATTGTATTTATTTTAAGTGATTTTGCTGATGAAGGTTATCATGAAGCATTGCGTGTAGCAGCCAAAAAACATGATGTGATTGGTATTCAAGTATTTGATAAAAATGATGCTGCCTTACCTCTTATCGGATTAATTCAAACAAAAGATGCAGAAACCAATGAATCTGTTTGGATTGATAGTAGCGATACCATGGTAAAATATTATTATAAGCAACAATTTCTAAAAATACAAACGGATGCACAACAAACTTTTCGTAAAGCAGGTGCCGATCTTTTACAAATAGCTACAGGACAGGATTACGTTAAAGCATTGCAACAATTTTTTATTAAACGAGCATGAGGACATTAAACAGTCAATGGTCAATAATCAACATGGGATCGTTGAAAATCATTTTACTGATTTTTACCATTCACTTTTTACTGTTTCCTGCATTCTCTCAAAAAATTTCTGCTACTGTTGACAGAGATAAAATATTAATTGGGCAACAAATTACTTTACAAATAAAAGTAAGTGATGCAGATGCTTCTACACAAATCAATCAATGGTTTAATTTACCGGATTCATTCAATCATTTTGAAATTATTAAACGCTCCTCCGTTGACACTATCAATATAAACGGAAGTATTTCTTATCTTCAAAAAATTATTCTCACCTCATTTGATTCGGGTTATTGGCAAATTCCTGCTTTGACCGTTTCATTCAATTCAACACAAAAAATAATCACCGATTCAATTGCCATTACTGTTCTGCCTGTTGATGTTTCAAGTTTAAAAGACTATCACGATATTAAAGATATCATTGAAGTAAAAAAAGAAATTGATTGGCTGTTCATCAGCGGTATTGCAGCTACAGCAATCATTTCAGCTCTTTTGATTTATTTTATTATTCAATATTTCAGGAAAAGAAAAAGGGTGCCGAAGAAAAAAAATAAATCAGTTTCGATAGATGATGTACTGAAGGAGCTTGATACACTTCAACAAAAAAAATTAGAAGATTCTTTTCAACATAAATTATTGTTTACGGAATTGATTAACTTATGCAGAGCATTCTCGGATGAGCAATTACAAATTTATTCTGCCGATCAAACTACCGATGAATACATTCTTTCTGTAAAAAACAAAATTGGTATTGAACCGGTACAAGTAAAATATTTTCAATTATTGAGATTAAGTGATGCCGTAAAATTTGCAAAATTTGTTCCTGCTAAAGAAGAATGCAAGGAAGCCTTTGCAAATGCAAGGACTTTTGTTCAAACCATTTATCAATATACCATCAAACAAAACAAACATGCTGAGTGATTGGTTAACGCATAATAGTTTTGCCTATCCTTGGCTATTGCCATTGTTATTGGTAGTGCCCTATATGATTTATTGGTATATTAAAACCAATCAAAAACAAACAGCTGCATTTACTATTACCACTACACATTTTTTACGACATATCAGTAATTGGAAAACAAGATTGCGTCATTTACCATTTGCATTAAGGTGTTTGGGATTGATTTGTTTAATTATTGCTGCTGCAAGACCACAAGAAAAATTTACCGAACAACAAACAGAAGGTGAAGGCATTGATATTGTTCTATGTTTGGATATCAGTGGAAGTATGACAGAGCAAGACTTTCAGCCGAGCAGATTAGAAGCATCAAAAGCTGTTGCAAGAGAATTTGTGCAAAGCAGACCAGGTGATAGAATTGGTATTGTGATATTTAGCAGTCAGAGTTTTACTTTATGTCCGATTACAACAGATCACAATACGGTATTGAATCAAATCAATAATATCACCAATGGTTATTTGCAGGAAGAAGGAACGGCTATTGGTAGCGGATTAGCAACAAGTGTTGACAGATTGAAAGACAGTAAATCGAAAAGTAAGATCATTATTTTATTAACGGATGGTGTAGATTTTGGCGGCGTAATACCTCCTGATATTGCCAAGAACATGGCCAAATTATATGGCATTAAAGTTTATACCATTGGAGTGGGCAGCGAAAAAGAAATGGATGTACAGGTACAATCCATGTTTGGCACCACTACACAAAAAAAGAAATTAGAATTTAATGAAACTTTATTGAAAGAATTGGCAACGGAAACAGGAGGACAATATTTTCATGCAACAGACAATGAAGCGTTGAAGAAAATTTATGCAAGCATTAATCAGCTAGAAAAAAATAAAGTACAACTCACTTCTTACAATCGTTATACTGATGAGTTTTTAAATTTTTTATTGGCAGGATTGATTTTGATTGTCATTGAAATAATTTTAAGATTGACTTTGTTTAAAAAGTTCCCTTAAAGTATAGTAGAATATAGAACTGAACGCAAAAGAGTGCGACGCAACAGGCGATGCCATATGCACTCAAGTTGGTAACAAACATTCCTCCTATCTTCGTAATTAAATGAAGGGATTAATTTATAAATCTACCGGCAGTTGGTATATTGCCAAAACCAATGATGGCAAAGTTTTCAACGCACGTATTAAAGGTGTGTTGAAGATTGATGGCATTACATCAACCAATCCCATTGCTGTTGGCGATGAAGTAGAAATGGAATTGGAAAATGAATTGGAACATACTACTACCATCACATCAATTATTGAAAGAAGAAATTATGTGGCAAGAGTGAGTCCGCATAACAAACACCAACATCATATCGTTGCATCCAACTTAGACCAAAGCGTTTTGTTTGCCACTTTGAAAGATCCTAAAACATCGCAAGGTTTTATCGATCGTTTTTTAGTGGCCTGTGAAATGTACCATGTTCCTGCAATCATTGTTTTTAACAAAGCAGATATTTATAAAAAGAAAGAGTTAGAAAAATTTGAATTATTACAATCTATTTATGAAAATATCGGCTACAAAGTAGTATTGGCAAGTATTGCAGAAAACAAAGGTGTAGCTGAAATAAAAAACTTACTAAAAGATAAAACCACTTTATTAAGCGGACATAGCGGTGTAGGCAAATCAACTTTTATCAATACCATCTTTCCCGAATTGGAATTAAAAATTTTAGAAGTGAGTGAATGGAGCGGGAAAGGCATGCACAGCACCACTTTTGCAGAAATGTTTGATCTGCCATTTGGCGGAAAAATTATTGATACACCCGGTATCCGTGAATTAGGATTGGTAGATATTACCAAACAAGAATTGAGTGGTTATTTTCCAGAGATGAGAAAATTAGTGAATGATTGCCAGTTTAATAATTGTATGCATTTTAATGAACCCGGCTGCGCAGTAAAAGCTGCAGTAAATGCAGGAACAATTTCCGAAGAACGTTATATCAGTTATTTAACGATCATGGAAAGTATGAAAGAGAATAATTGGAGTTGAGCTTTCTGAAACTTCAGACTAACAGATGCTCATTGTATTTTGATGATTGAAATATAGACGGGAATTGAATTCTATCATTAATAATTAGAGATGGCTTCTTTTTTGATTTTTAATTTTTCATCTTGCTTCATTTGAGATACCACATCTTTATATTCTTTTATTTCCTTTTTATTTTTTGGTCGATAACCCGTTGGCCTGCCATTTCCGTCAAAATATTTCATTACAATTTCAGGACCGATGGGCGTAGCATTTCTTTTCTTTACAAAAATGCCGCAAGAATTAAATGAGGCGGCTACGACCAATAAGAGAATAATTTTTTTCATATATTATTTTTTGGGGCTTTCATTATATTGCTCAAACCAAGATGCGTATTTGATATAATTATTAGAAATACGATCGATTTCTCCGTGTATCAATTCTTGTGAAACATCTTTTACTTTTTTTGCAGGCACACCTGCATAAATACTTCCGGCTTCTACAACAGTTCCTTCTAATACCACAGAACCTGCTGCAATAATGGAGTTGCTATTGACAATACATCTATCCATCACAATCGACCCCATACCAATCAACACATTATCATGCACAGTACATCCATGCACCAACGCATTATGACCAATCGATACATTGCTACCAATATTGGTAGGATGTTTTTCGTAAGTGCAATGAATCACTGCACCGTCTTGAATATTTACTTTGTTCCCAATTTTAATATAATGAACATCACCACGAATTACTGCATTAAACCATACACTGCAGTCATCACCCATTATCACATCGCCAACAATAGTGGCATTGGGTGCTACAAAACAATTTTTGCCGAATTGCGGATATTTATCTAATACCGGAAGTATAATTGGCATAATAGATGACTGATTTAAGATTGACAGATGATAAATTATTATTTCAAATGTAATTATAAAAATTTATGGTAAATACAAAATACGAAACTGATAAAACACTGCAATAATTATCATTCTTCTTTGATAAAAAGCGAACTTTACCTAAATTTTGTCACTGGTCATTCTATCATCTGTCAACTTTATGAATAATCGGCAATTATTTCTTCAACATGTAGCGCAAACTTCTGCTGCACCTATTGGTATAGAAATGGTGAAAGCAGAAGGCATTTATTTGTTTGATGTAGATGGGAAAAAATATTTTGATGCAATCTCCGGATTTAGTGTAGCAAATATTGGGCATAGTCATCCAAAAGTAGTTGATGCGGTTCAACAACAAGCTGCACAATTCATGCATTTAATTGTGTATGGAGAATTTATTGAACAACCGCAAGTTGCATATGCACAACTGCTGACCGAAAATTTACCATCGAGTTTAAATTGTGTTTATTTCACTAACAGCGGTACAGAAGCAACAGAAGGTGCCATGAAATTAGCAAAGCGTGTAACCAATCGTTCAAAAATAATTGCATGCAATAAATCTTATCACGGCAGTTCGCAAGGTGCATTAAGTGTAATGGGTGATGAATATTGGAGAAATGCTTTTCGTCCTTTATTGCCTGATGTATATCATGTTGATTTTGGAAGTGAAGAAGCCATTTCATTGATTGATAAGAATACTGCTTGTGTTATTATTGAAGTAGTACAAGCCGAAGCGGGCATTATTGCACCAACAAAAAAATGGTTACAACAACTAAGAAAAAAATGTGATGACAATTGTGTGTTATTGATCTTTGATGAGATACAAAGCGGTTTTGGCAGAACCGGTTCTTTGTGGGCATTTCAGCAGTTTGATATAGTGCCCGATATTTTATTATTAGGCAAAGCATTGGGTGGCGGTATGCCCTTGGGTGCATTTATTTCAGATAAAAAATTAATGAATACATTAACTCATAATCCGGTATTAGGACATATTACCACATTTGGCGGGCATCCTGTTTCATGCGCAGCAGGTAAAGCAGCATTAGAAGTTTTATTAGATGAAAAATATATTGATAAAATAAAAAAGAAAGAAGAAATTTTATTGAAAGAAATTCATCATCCGAAAATTATTACCAAAAGAAGTGCTGGTTTATGGATGGCTATTGAATTTGATAGTTTTGAAACCAATCACAAAGTCATTCAGCAATGTATCAAAAACGGATTGATCACCGATTGGTTTTTATTTGCATCGCATTGTATGCGAGTTGCACCGCCATTAAGTATTACAGAAAATGAATTGAAAGAAATGTGCAAGTTAATCAATACATCTGTCGATGAAGCATTGATGCATTAGTTGTTGCTGCTGAAGAGTGCGACGCAACGATGTTGAATAGCATTCCTACAGCCGGTTACAAAAATATTTTTCTCTTTATACAATATTCACAAGTCATATCCGTCTTCCTTACTAAGATGAATGCGGCAATCTCTTTACAAACATCGATGGCAGAAAAGCAAAAGCGCAATATTACACAGGTAATCAATGATTACAGCAAACGCTTGCTGGGATTCATTCGTAAACGTGTTAGCAATGAGGCGGATGCAGAAGATATTTTGCAAGATGTTTTCTATCAATTCATCGGCAATACACAACCCATTGAGCAATTAACCGCCTGGTTGTTTACGGTGGCCAGAAATAAAATAACCGATCGTAAACGTAAACATAAGAATGAATTGCTCGATGATATGTATGTAAGTGATGAGCAAGAATCTTTGAATTGGGCTGAATTATTTTTTGATACTAACGATACTCCGGAAACAGAATATTTACGTTCTATGTTTTGGGAAGAGCTCACCAATGCATTGAATGAACTACCCGAAGATCAAAAGAATGTATTTGTATTAAATGAATTAGAAGGAATCTCATTTAAAGAAATTGCAGCACAAACAGGAGATTCGATCAATACACTATTATCGCGCAAACGCTATGCTGTATTGTATTTGAGAGAGCGATTGCAAACATTGAGAGATGAATTATTAAATTATTAAAAAAATATTATGATGAACAGAAGATTTAAAGGCCCTAAAATTGCAGGATTTATTCTGTTGGGCATCGGCTTTGCAACATTGGCTATTTGGTTGGTAATGTTTTTATGGAATACCGTTTTAGTTGCTGTTTTTAGTGGTGTAAAACTGATTAGCTTTTGGCAGGCAGCGGGATTATTTGTATTAGCTAAAATTTTATTTGGTAGTTTTAGGAAAGGGCATCGCTCCCATGTATGGAAAGATAAAATGCGTGAAAAATGGGAAAGCATGAACGAAGAAGAAAGAGAAAAATTTAAAGAAGAATGGAAACAGAAATGTTTTGTTCATAAAAACAAAACAGAAAACACTGCCGCCTCAAAATAATCAAAAATATTGCTATGCATATTTTAGTATTCAAAACAAACATTGCAGATAAAAAGGAGATACGGAAATTATCTCCTTTTTTAAAAACCATAGAAGGCATTATCAAGTGGAATGTTGATTTGCATGATGAAGACAAAATTTTACGCATAGTTACACCAAACCTTGCGCCTGCCCATATTTCAACCATTGTACAACAGGCAGGTTATCATTGCTCTGAATTAGAAGACTGAACAATCCATCGCATAAATTGTATATTGTGACAATAAATATTTTTTATGCGCACCAAAACTATTCTTTCCATTTTATGCAGCTTTATCTTACTGCAATTAGCTGCTCAAAAAACAATTGCGATTAAATGCGGTTCTTTGTTAGATACTAAAAGCGGTCAGGTTCTTCAAAATCAAACCATTTTGGTGAAGGACAACAAAATTGAAAGTGTTGTGTCAACCAAATCATTCACACAAAAAGCAGATAGCATTATCGATCTTTCTTCTTACTTTGTTTTACCAGGCTTAATTGATTGCCATACCCATGTTTTATTGCAAGCAGATATTACCAGTGAAGATTATGATGTGCAAATTTTAAAAGAATCTATTCCTTACAGAACTATTCGTGCAGTAAAAAGTTGCAATCAATCTATTCAAAACGGATTCACCACCATTCGCGATCTGGGAACAGAAGGTGCAGGCTTTGCTGATGTTGATTTAAAAAAAGCCATCAATAAAAATGAAATGGTTGGGCCAAGAATGTTTGTATCCACATTAGCGATTAATACAACCGGACATTATCCTATTAAAGCATCTGATTACGCATGGCAATTACAATTACCAAAAGGTTTGCAGGAAATTACCGGAGCAGATGAAGCCAGAAGAGCAGTGCGCTCTCAGATTGAACATGGTGCAGATTGGATAAAAATTTATGCTGATAGGAGTTATTATAAAATAACTGATGGCAGCTACAGAGGCTTACCCAATTTTACAACAGAAGAGATCAATGCCATTGGTGACGAGACCATTCGCAGCAGAAAAAAATTAGCAGCACATGCGATGACACGCGATGGAATTATTGCAGCCATTAATGCCGGTGCCAGAACTATTGAACATGGAACTGGTATGGATGATGAATGCATTAAATTAATGGTTGACAAAAAAGTATTTTGGTGTCCAACACTTTTTATCAATGATTATGTTGCTGAAGGCAGAGCAAAAAGTGGAAGCATTATCAACAAACAATTTACAGAAACTATTCCTGCAACTTTTAAAAAAGCAATCAATGCCGGAGTTAAATTAGCATACGGTACTGATATTGGCGGCTATGCATGGAACTTACCGCAAGCAAAAGATTTTGAATATTTTGTTCAATGGGGATTAACACCTGTTCAAGCCATTCAAACTGCAACTACTACCGCAGCAGAATTATTGGATCAGGAAGGATTGATGGGTGAAATTAAATCCGGTGCTTATGCAGATATTATTGCAGTAAAAGGAGATCCAACAAAAGATGTAAAAATTTTACAACAAATTCAATGGGTGATGAAAGATGGCGTGGTATATAAAACTGAAAAGAAATAAATGTATATTTTATAATGCCCTAATGGCAGATAAAATTTATTCGCACCATTATTGATTAAAATATTACTTAATAATACATTGAAATGAAAATATTAATAGCATACATCAAACCTCATAAATGGCTAATCGGATTGGCATTATTATTGGCATCCATCAATCAGGTATTCTCAATGTTCGATCCCATGCTATTGGGAAATGTGATTGATAAGTTTGCGAACCATCCTCATTTTTTTGATAAAGAATTAAAATTCCCAAGAACAGAATCCGAATTTTTCTGGGGTAATCTTGCGTATAACGGTATTTTATTTTACTTGTTATTATTGGTAGGTACAGCGATGATCAGCCGTATTGCCAAAGCGTTTCAGGATTATATGGTAAATGTGATTGTACAAAAATTCGGTGCAAAAATTTTTACTGATGGATTAAAACATTCCATGCGCCTGCCTTATCAGGAATTTGAAGATCAACGCAGTGGTGAAACATTATCCATCTTAACCAAAGTAAGAACCGATACAGAAAAATTCATTGGATATTTCATCAATGTTTTATTCGGCATCATTGTAGGCGTTGTATTTGTAAGTATTTATGCATTTCGTTTACACTGGAGCATCATGCCTGTTTATTTAGGTGGCGCAACATTAATTGCCTTTGTTACAAGCTTATTGAGCAAAAAAATAAAAGTCATCCAAAAAAACATTGTAAAAGAAACAACTGCATTAGCAGGTTCCACTACAGAAAGTTTGCGCAATATTGAAATTGTAAAAAGTTTAGGATTAACAGAACAAGAAGTTCATCGATTAAATAAGAATACGTATAAAATTTTAGGATTAGAATTAAGAAAGGTAAAAAGCTTACGTGCATTGAGTTTCATTCAAGGAACAATGGTGAATTTTTTACGACAGACCATCACTTTCACTTTGTTGTGGTTAATTTATCGGGATATACTTTCAACCGGTCAGTTGATCTCTTTACAATTTTACAGTTTTTTCATCTTCGGCCCAATGCAGGAAATCGGCAATATTATTTTATCGTATCGAGAAGCAGAAGCTTCCCTAAATAATTTCGATAATTTAATGAATAAAAAAGTTGAACCAAGACCTGAAATGCCAACGCATATTGGTATGATTGAAGAATTGGAATTCAAGAATGTTTCATTTAAACATCAAACCGCACAATACAAAGCATTGGATAATATTTCGTTTGATGTGAAGAAAGGAGAAACCATTGCTTTTGTTGGGCCCAGCGGTGCAGGAAAAAGCACATTGGTAAAATTATTGGTTGGATTGTACAGGCCACCCGAAGGGAAAATTTTATACAATACAGTTGATGGATTTGATTTAAATTTTGATGAACTCCGCAACCAGATTGGTTTTGTAACACAGGATACACAATTATTTGCGGGCACCATTAAAGAAAACTTATTGTTTGTGTATCCTGCTGCAACAGATGAAGATGTTTACGAAGCCTTGCATAAAGCCAGTTGTAATAATTTATTACTACGTGCAGAAAAAGGAATTGAAACCATGATTGGTGAAGGGGGATTAAAATTAAGCGGTGGCGAAAAACAACGCTTAAGTATTGCACGTGCTTTATTGCGTCATCCGCATTTATTGATTTTTGATGAAGCTACTTCAGCATTGGATTCAATAACCGAAGAAGAAATTACCAATACCATCAGAACCATCTCTCAGGAAAAAGAACAGATCACTGTAATGATTGCACACAGATTAAGTACCATTATGCATGCTGACAGGATTTTTGTTTTAGAAAAAGGACAAATCGTTGAAACGGGCAATCATGCTGAACTCCTTGCTGAGAAAGGATTATACTATGCTATGTGGAGACAGCAAATTGGCGAAAGAAAATTATTCAGTCCGGCGATGAATTAGACTATTCCTTGTCAAATTTTTTCTTGATGTATTCCAAAACAGAAGGGTCTTCCAATCCTTCCATATCACTCAATTCCAATTCGAGTGCTTTATTGCTTAATAAAATTTCCCAGAAAGAAAGCAATAAAGAAATAACAAAACAAATAAGACTAACGGCAAAAATTATATGTGCTATCGTCATGCTTTCAATATAAATACAATACATAGATATAATAGAACCTAAAAAAGTAATTACACCATAAGCCTGCATATTTTTAATGAGTTTTAAACGATAACGAATGTTCTTAATCTGTCCGTGAATAATTAATTTTTGTTCATGGCTATTGTATTTTTCGTGTAAACTTCTTACGCGATTCGCCAATGCCAGAAAACGGTTGGTGTATGCCAACATTACCAAGCTAATGGCAGGAAACAATAAGGCAGGTGTATTGATTGAGATATCCATAACACCAAATTATAAAAAAGCCATCATATTAAATATGATGGCTGTCAAAATAAACTTATTTATCCATTTCCTTTAACAGAGCATCACTCAATAGCATCAAATTGCTCTGGAATTTTTCTTTTATAAAATCTTCAAAAATGCCTACGGTAGAATATATTCTAACTGATAATAATTTGCTTTGGGAAAGTTTGATTACATCTTCTTTAGCAATTAAATACTCAGTATCAAAATTATCAGGTATATATTTTCCATAAGCGTTTTGCAGCCCTGCTGATTTAATTACAATAGTATCCTTCTCAGTAACTAATAAAGCAATATCGTCTTGTAAAACTGAACCCGCATAATTGTAACTACTTCCATATAATACAATATAAATTTTATTATCTATTGTATGATAGGAGATGTTGCTAACAGTATGCTTACCTTTAAAACTTAAAACAGCTCTTAAGTTTATATCACTTGTTACAATCCTTTTTTGATGTGTGAAAGCATCTGTTTGATTGCTTTTGATGTATTGTGAAAAAGAAATAAAAGGAATAAATGTGAAAATCAGTAACCATGTTTTCATATAAAAAAATTTATTTTTTCAAATTATTATCCAACGGAAAATCAATCTTAAAAGAAATATTCCGTCCCATACTGTAAATGCCATGTTCCCTTGGATTATCGGTGGCACTCGGGTTTAAGTAGTTACCATAAAAATATTTTAATCTACTCAAATGATCCCAATACACCACATCGAAAATATTATTTGCCATTAAATAAATACTGCAGGTTGTTTTACCTGATTTGTTTACAAAGCTTCCGCCAACACCTGCATTGAATAAAGTATAGCCGGGTGTTCTGGTCTCTGTTCCATATGCAGAATAAATTCTGTCTTGATTGGCATAATATTCCATCTGTGCTTTGATAAAACCATGTTTGATATTTAAAGATTTAATATCAAAATCCAATCTTAATTCACTTATACCATGCAATGGCGGAATAAAAGGCAAATATTTTTCTGTATCAGCAACAGGCTTACCACCGGCAATCCCTCTGTTCTCTGCATATACTGCAGAAATACTATTCTCAAAATGCAAAGATTTGGTTGGATGCAGATCAATACTTAATTCACCACCATATAAATTAGCGCGGGATGATTGAAACTTAAACGTTTGTGCAACACCAGAACCTGCAATAACAGAATCCAATCCATTTACACCAATCAACTTTTGGTTATAGATATAATTGTTGATGAAATTATTAAACAGATTGAACTCGATCACTGCAAATTTTGAGGAGTACACAATACCAATATCTTCCTGTAAACTAAATTCCGGCAGAAAATTATCATTACCAATTTGATAAAAACCGGTTCCCGGATGAACGCCGTTGGCAGATATCTCTGCAATATTTGGTGCCCTGAAACCCCTGGAAACATTCGCCTTTACTGAAACTTTCTCAGAAAAATTATAAGTGGCACCTACACTTCCCGATACACCTGAAAAAGTATGACTGTAATTTTTAAAAGGATTATCTGCACCAATAGTATCAGCTCCGTAAACTGGCGTATCAAAACCGGATATTGGATTTGGTTTGGTATACAATTGATCGTTATGAAATGTTCTGTTATCATAACGAATGCCACCTGCAATATCTAATTTGCCAAAAGTTTTTTTAGCAGTAACAAACGGACCTATATCAAATTGATGATAAGACGGTATTACGAACTCTGTTCCATTTGTAACAGTATTTTGTTGATACATTCCGTTTGTACCTAAAGTAATGCTCCAATTATCAATATCGCTTAAAGAATATTTGATATCATAAGTATAAGAATTGAGTTGCAGGTATAAACCCGGAACGTTTTGATAAGGAATTTCCGGATGGCTGAATTCCCTTCTAACACTTTTCTGATAGCCTAAATTAATCAGTAATCTTGAGCCATTGTTCAAGATAAAATTATTAGCCGAAAAAATTCTGTAATGCTGCACATGTTGATGCAGCGGTTCAATTTTATAACTATTCAAATCAGCATCAGAAACAATTTGGCGAACGGTATCAGCTTCAGTTATTTGTCTGGTAAATTTCCATGTAGCGCTGTCTCTGCTACCATCCGGAATTTCCTGCAGATCATCAAACAATACAAAATCTAAATGAGAATACCCCCATTTGCGATGAAGTCCGATTGAAGCGTTTGCATCAGTTTCATTGTATGAAGTACCAAATACTCTTCCATCCACTTTATTTTGATAATTGGTAGCTTGTTTATGCGATATTCTTGCCAGCCATTCAAATCCATTTTTTGTTTCACTCATCATTCCGGAGCCGCCAAACATTTTATTATTTGTTTGATAATCCATCATTAAATCACTGATCATTTTTCCTTCAGGTGCAAACTGTGTTGGAATTAAATTCACCACACCTGCTAATGCATCCGACCCATAACTCAAGCTGGCCGGTCCTTTAATCACTTCCACTCTGTTAATAGCATATTGATCCATTTCAATGCCATGTTCATCACCCCATTGCTGGCCCTCTTGTCGCATACCATCATATAAGGTTAGAATTCTGTTATAACCCAATCCGCGAATAAACGGTTTAGAAACATTGGGGCCAGTTGTAACTGCACGAACGCCCGGCACTTTTGCGATAGCATCAATGGCATTGGTACTGATATTGGTGACCAAATAATCATGATTGATGGAAATGATTGGAACAGGGTTTCTTTTAATCTGTGTGGCTTTTGATGAACCCGTTACTACCACTTCACTTACTTCTGTAACAGTTTCTTCCAATGCAAAATTTTGAACAACACTTACATCTTTTAAGCTGATTGGCTGAGAAAAAGTTTTATAGCCTTCATATTTTATTTCAATTAAAAAAGTTCCGGTTGGTAAGTTTTTTATAGTAAACTTTCCTAATGAATCAGTAACAACACCTAATTTTAAATCGGGAATATATACACTGGCACCACCCAATGGTAGTTTTGTTTTCGCATCTGTTACAATACCTGATAATGTTATTTTAACCGGCAATGTATTTGCATAAATGAAACTATAAGAAAATAAGATTGATATGATGAATAAAAATTTTTTCATAAGTTATATAATTAAGAAAATTTCAATCAATTGTTTGAATAAATAATTGATTGATAAATGGGAAATTGATTGATGAGGATTGGTTAACAGGCAGGCGGACCCCGAAGGCCAAAAATAAAATGATCGGAAGAAAATAAATTTCTTATTGATGAATCATTTTGTTGAGTATAAAAAAACGGAACAAATAAAGTGACAGTAAAAGATACATTTTCGAACGGTGATTCAATCACTAAATTATCTGTCTGACAATTATATCCTGAAGTGGTAATTTGTCCATTGAGATCATGACTGTGATCCAGTTTGCATTTGCTATCAATATGATCTGCAAAAACATCATGCAATAATTTTTTTGGCGTAATGCTAAATGCAAAAAGCACCAGTAAAAACAGCGCAAGAATTTTCTCTATGAATATTTTTTTGGTCATCCGGGATTTGCTACACTGTTGCAAATGTAAAATTATCTTTCCAAACAATGAGTAATTACCAAAAATTATACCTTAAAAATTGATAAGCGGAAATCTTTGTAGGGCTTACATTTCACCCACTGATTAAAATTTTAAGAATTTCATTACATATTAATCATTTGGTATGCAGCATTTGCAAATGAATTATGTCCTATATTTAAGGGTAATTTCAGTTACCCCTCATGACGGAACAAACAATTATAGCAGGCTGTTTACATAATGATGCAATTGCACAACGAGAGTTATACAATAGATATAGCCCTAAAATGTTGTCTGTTTGTTATCGTTTTGCTCAAAACAGAGAAGATGCGGAAGATATGCTACAGGAAGGATTTATTAAAGTATTTACACAAATACACACTTTCCAGAACAAGGGTGTATTTGAAGGATGGATCAGAAGAATTATTGTACACACTTGCATTAACTTTTTAAAGAAGTATAAAAAATTCAATGACAATATTGATTTAGATTATGCAACAGGCTTACAGGTTAAAGAAGAAACAATTCCATCCATGATGCAGGGTAAACAAGTGATTGAATGCATCAGGCATCTACCGATGGGTTATCGAACCGTATTAAACTTATATGCATTGGAGGGCTATAGCCATAGAGAAATTGGTGAAATGTTAGATATAGAAGAAAGCACCAGCAGAAGTCAATATACCAGAGCAAAAGCCATGTTAGAAATGATTTTAATTAAGAAAAGAATTATTGATGTGCCTAAAGAAGATTTAAAATGGTTAACAACATAATGAAAGGTTGTTAAGTGATATGGAAGAAAACAGATACCATACTAACGATGAGTTCGAGCAGTTTCTGAAAAGTGAAACCGACAACAACGCAATGTATCCATCCGATCACATATGGGAGAACATACGCGTTGAATTACATGGAAACCGATCCTGGCCCGCACTTACTTTTATTGCTTTATTTGTTATCACATCATTAACCATTTCTACATTTTTTAATTATCCGCCGAAGGCTATTATTGAAAAAGAGTTAGCAGCATTGGCACCGCAAGTGCAGGAAAATACAGTCAATAATAATTTGGTTACTCAATCTACCGAAACAATCGATGATCAATTAAATCCAAATACATATACGCAAAAAACTATTGATGCAATAAATAACGATAATAATGTTAGTTCAGTTGCTATCACTAAAAATGATATCATTATATCATCTAATAATGTGGAGGATGTAGTAAAACAAACAGTGCCTTCCGGTTTATTAAGCTCAACACCTTTTGCATCAATGAATTTTAATATTACCAAATTAAACGCACCGATTGATTATGTTAGCAATAACAGCGGAAATACTAGTGATGCAGAAAATGCCTCAACCAGTGCCGAAGCGGTAAATAAAAAATTAAGAAGCATCAAAAATTATCCTGCCGGAACTTTATTTAAAGATGATGACCCGAATGCAGATGCTTTCTTAAAAGATTTTACTGTTGAAAAAAATAAGATTACAGCTCCGGGTAAATTTTCCATTCAATATTTTATCACTCCATCTGTTAGTTACAGAAAACTGGTTGATGATAAACAAAGGTCAAGCTACATTAATTTATTTGCAGCCACTTCTCAACAAAATCCAACGGTAAATATTAATGATGCAGTAAGACATACACCTGCATTGGGTTTTGAAGCCGGATTAAATGTGTTATACAATATAACCAAGAACTTAAAAATTAAAACAGGTTTTCAATTTAATGTTCGCCAATATTTTATTGACGCATATCAATCAAATTCCAGCGTAGCAACCATTGCCTTTGTTCAAAACAATCATTTGGATTCTATCAACATGGCAAGCATGTTTAGCAATACCGGCTATTACTCTACTAAATTGGATAATAAATTATATCAGGTTTCTATCCCTATCGGATTACAATGGGATTTTATTCAGGGTAAGCAATTTGGCTTAAGTGCCGGTGCTTCATTCCAACCAACCTTTACATTGAATAAAAATATTTATGCCATTTCTACAGATTATAAATATTATGCCAATGGCGCTCCGTTTCTTCGCAAATGGAATTGGAATAGTAGCGTTGATTTAAGCTTTACTTATCAAACCAAAAATGCAAAATGGTATATCGGACCTCAATTCCGTTACCAACATTTACCTACTTATAACGATGTATATCCAATTAAAGAATACCGTTGGGATTATGGGTTAAAGATTGGTATCATTAAGCCATTATCATCAAAATAAGATTTGCATTCTGCACTAATTTTGCCTGTTTCAAATATTTTTACAATATGAACAAGATTATTTGTCTTGCAATAGTTGTTTTACTTTTTACATCATCGGGTTGCAAAGAAAAAAGTAAATCGTTTATTACAAATCAGCAAGACACAACAAAAGTATTTCCTTATCAAGAATTATTGATGACCGATATAAACGATGTAAGAGAAACAGCTTATTATATGTATAAAATAACAGAAAGAACAAATCAAAAAAAAGATTCCGTTGCCATTACATTAGATCAGTTCAATTCATTGTCAAATACTTTTATCAATAAAAACATTTCAACAGAAATGTTACATGCCAATTACAAAGAATCTACTTTTCATGATTTAGGCACCAAAAGCATCACCATTAATTATTCTGCAACCAACAATCAAATAATATTGCGTGATATTATTATTATGCTGAATGATCAAACCAATAAATTATCCCACTTGTATTTTAATACAATCATTAATCAGGGAGATTCAACAATTTTAGAAAGATGTATTTGGAATGCACGCAGTAATTTTCAAATCAACAAAATCATTCAAAAGAAAAATCTGCCTGATCAGGAAGAAAAAATAAGAGTGGTTTGGAATGAAAAAAGATAAAGCATCAATGACTTCAATACAATTTCAACATATTGCAGCAACAATACCGCATCAACCCGGTATTTATAAATATTTTAATACCGAAAAAGAATTGATTTATGTTGGCAAAGCAAAAGACCTGAGAAAAAGAGTTAGTTCTTATTTTTCCAAAACCTTTACCACTTATAAAACGCACGAATTAGTTCAGCGCATTCATCATATAGAGTTTACCATTGTAGATTCTGAGCAAGATGCATTTTTATTAGAAAATGCGCTTATCAAACAATATCAACCCAAATACAATATCAATTTAAAAGACGACAAAACATATCCCTTCATTGTTATTAAGAAAGAACCGTATTCAAGAATATTTTTAACAAGAAAAAAAATAAATGACGGATCAGAATATTTAGGCCCGTTTACTTCGGCTGGCAAAGTAAGAGAGCTCATCAGTTTTATCAAACAATTCATTCCATTAAGAACTTGTAAATTAAATCTGACAGAAAATAACATTCAGAAGAAAAAATTTAAAGTCTGTTTAGAATATCATTTGGGTAATTGTAAAGGGCCTTGCGAAGGATTACAATCTGCCGCAGATTATGCAAACGGCTTGCAACAAATAAAAGATATTCTAAAAGGAAATCTGGGCAGCGTGATAACACATTTCAAAAATGAAATGAAAGAAGCAGCAGGCAATCTTGAATTTGAAAAGGCCGAAGCCATCAAAAAGAAAATAGCACATTTGGAAAGCTATCAGGCAAGGTCGGTGATTGTAAGCAAACATCTTTCCAATATAGATGTCTTCTCTGTTTTAAAAGATGGAGCTATTGCTTATGTAAATTATTTAATGGTTCAAAACGGAACTATTGTTCAAACACATACGATTCAGATAGAATCGAAGATTGAAGAATCGGATGAAGATGTATTAAGTTTTGCCATACTGCATCTCAGAGAAACATTCAATAGCTTATCAAAAGAATTGGTTGTTCCGTTTTCGATAGATTATCCTGATAAAGAAATTTTAATTACAGTTCCCAAAGCTGGTGATAAAAAGAAATTATTAGAACTTTCATTAAAGAATGTGAACTATTATAAAGAAGAAATTAAAAAGAAAAAAGCTTTACATACGGAGAGCAAAACTGAAAATGATTTATTAAAAGTTTTAAATGAGATACAGGAACAGTTACGATTAACAGAGTTGCCGATACACATTGAATGTTTTGATAACTCTAATTTTCAGGGAAGTTATCCGGTATCTGCAATGGTTTCCTTTAAAAATGGAATGCCAAGCAAAAAAGATTACCGACATTTTAATGTAAAAACAGTAAAAGGTATTAATGATTTTGCTACCATGAAAGAAGTGGTTTTCAGAAGATATAAGAGATTGTTAGATGAAAAACAAAGCCTGCCTCAATTGGTAATCATTGATGGCGGTAAAGGGCAGTTAAGCGCAGCTATGGAAAGTATCATTGCATTGGGATTGAATGGCAGAATGACATTGGTTGGACTGGCAAAAAATGAAGAAGAAATATTTTTTGCAGAAGATTCAACGGCAATTAAATTAAATTGGAATAGTGATGGATTGAAATTGATTAGAAGGATAAGAGATGAGGTACATCGCTTTGGCATTAGTTTTCATCGCAATCAAAGATCAAAAGGAGCTTTCAACAATGAATTAGAGACAATTGACGGAATTGGCGATCAAACAGCAACTCAATTATTAAAGAAATTCAAGTCAATAAAGAAAATAAGCGAAATCGATAAAGAAGAGTTGATAGCAGAGATTGGTAAGGCAAAAGGAATGATCGTGTGGAATCATTTCCAAAAAAAATAACAATTACATGACAATTGTATAAATAAAAAAAGGGCCAGGATAAAAATCCAGCCCCGTTTTTAAAATCCAATATCCTATGAAAAACCATTACGAAAGTAGAAAATAGTTGTCAATAAAACAAAATATACTTTTAAAAAAATTTAAACATAGCTTAAAATAAAAAGAGGAAACCATGTTTGGCTTCCTCTTTTTTATTGATTTTTAATACAACCTCAAAATATTGTCAATATGCCCATAGATCTTGTTCATAATTAAATATCTTCTCTTTAATTTTCTCGCCCTCTAACAATCGAAATAATGGGTCATTAATATAACCGGACAACTCTTTGTTCTTTGGATTATTCATGGTAGTCTTTACAATATAGCTGCTAAAATACCTGTCTTCGAAAACCTGTTCCCAGCTTCTTCTGGCAGATAAATTCTTAGCATTATAAGCTTCGTACTTCACCAAAATTCTTCTCATATCGGGATAATATACCCAGAATAATTCTACACCACCACCTTCTCTTTCAACTTCAACATTAGTCACAGGATCTCTATCTGTTTTTGATAAAATTGGTGCGATACCTAAAATACGAGTGTACAATCTGGAAGCCTCTTTATCAAACACAACTTCTTCTTTAATTTTAAATTTAAAAATCTTGTCTGGATTAAAATCATTTGCAATAACAGAATCCTTCATAATACCTTTAGAACCGTCAGGATCTTTGGCAAAATCAGGAACTTGTGTTAATGTAGGTTTACCTGTTAATAATTGAGCTATTTCATCAAAAGGTTTAGGCTCAGAAAATCTATCGTCAGAAAAAGCCATTACCGGAGATTCTCCCGGGCTTCTGGGATATTTTGGATTGATGGCATTCAGCAAAATGTTAATGAACCTTTGATTGCCATTATCCTCATCTGCACTATAACCGAAAGGAGTATTGATCTTTTCTCTTATGTCAATAATTCGCCAAATTTTTTCCCTGAAAATAGCATCGTCTTCTCTGATATAATCGTAAGCCAACGGCGTTTTATCTTTAATTAAATTGGCTGCTATTGAATTATCATTCTTCATAGAAGGTTTAACCAAAGTAACTTTAATCTCACCTGCTTCTGCTAATTTCTTTGCAATTGCAGATGCATTCTCTAAAGAATCAGCATTTTTTTTAGCTATTGCAAGACTATCAGAAATTCTTTTGGCATTGGCAATACTGTCGGCTACCTGTTTATCTTTTGCAGCTTTTGTTTGCTTAGTCCCAGTATTCTTTGCAGCAACTCTTTTTTTAGTTGCTTGTGCATTGCCCATTAAACCAATACTAACAATGCACACTAAAAGAATGATACTCTTTTTCATCTGTTCACTTTTAAGTTTTATAATCAAATACAAAATGTAGAAATCACATTATGTTATTGAAATTATTTTAATAAAAAAGATAAAGAGCCATCTAATGTTCTTTCTCTTCCATCAATCCCTTTTACTCTTATATCATCAAAATAAACTCTCGTACCGGGGCCGCATGCACTAATAATATTAGCAGCTTCTCCCACCCATCTATTACCTGTATTATTTGCCAATTTCGCAGAAGATAAACTGCCTCCTGATGCATATACCTGATAACTGATAACTTGGAAAGGTGCATCAAAATCAGATTCTTTTAAAACAGCTCTTACACCTCCCATTGCTCTGAATTGCGCTGCAGGAACCGAACCTCCTTTATATTGGCCGACCATTGCAACCGGATCTGGCAAAGATTTACAACGAATCGGGAATGTGAATTTTTTGCCACCAGCATCAACAGTTAAAACCGCATCTCCGGTTTGAGTGGCTTTTATAATCCAATCATCTCCTGAAACTTTTGTTATTGATCCATTAGAAAATGTTGCACTAACTTTTTCACTGCCCACACTTCCTCCTGCTATAGATAAAGGATTATCCGGGCCAATATATACCACATTCATTTTCTTTAAAAAGATAGATGCACCACTTGGTGTACCAACAGTATATTTAACAGGCTTCTTTACCTCTGCAGTTGTACCATCAGGTTTTGTATAACGAATAGTAACATCAACCGTATGATCACCAACACCGGATGCGTTGGTTTTATATAACGCCGTTCCATCTGCTTGTAATGGCATTGACTGACCGTTAATAATTATTGTGGGCTTTGCTTCTGCACTAAATGCACCGATACCTGCATTAATTTCAATTTCATCTCCAGACATCACGTAAGTTTTGTTTACTTGAGAGATAGCAGCAAACTGATCAAATTTCACTTTCACTTTACCTACTTGTGTTAAGCAATAATCAGCAATCAAAGCTTCAGTTGTGCGGATATCATTTTGAAACTTACTTAAAATAGTAATAGCAGCAATAGCCGGAGTCATATGAAAATAAGCAGTACTCCAATTTTCTTTTCCATTACCTGATTGTGATTTAGGAACAGAAAGATCTAACGGAATTTCTTTATCAAACTCAGCTTTCTTATCAGGCACAATAGATAAAACATCATCCCGGTATTTAGTTAATTTGGCTAATAACTCTTCTCCTTTTTTTTCTTTATCCATTATTCTGGTTGCTGCTTCCAAATTACTTTCATTGTATTCTTCTTCCCCATTTTCATTCTTTTTTAATTCAGCGGCTTCTTTTACTTGTTGTTTTAGTGTTTCAATATATTCATAAACATCACGGGAAAACATGTTCGCAGAATCTGCCTTGGGTTTCCATAGTGCTGCATTCTTTGCAGTCTGCGGATCTTTTATTAAATCATCAAATTGTTCACGAACAGTTTTATTTTTTTCATTAATAACGTCATTCGTTTTACTCAAACTATTGTTCACCGTTTTAAAGGCATTTAAAATTTCAGCAGATACATTCAATGCTAACAATGCTGTTAACACCAAATACATCATGTTGATCATTTTCTGCCTTGGCTCTTTAGGTAGTGACATATAAAAAATACAATTTTATAAATACAGTTTAGAATTGGATTAATTAAGTAATGGTACTAACCTCTGCCTTGCATAGCAGTTAACATGCTGCCATACACTTGATTTAATTTTCCAAGGTTTTGTGCCAATGCAGTAATTTGTTCTTTTGCTTTCATCGCATCATCTGCACTGCTGTTCATAGCAGCAGAAGCTTGCGCCAATTTTCCATAAAATTGATTCAAAGCTTTTAAATGATTATTGCTTTCCTGCAGTTCCAATTCATAAATAGTATTTAAAGAAGATAAGTTCTTTGTTAACACCTGCACCTGTGCATGAAATTGTTTGGTGTTTTCTGAAGCAGCATTAAATGAAGACAATGATTGCGTAGTTGCTGTAACAGCGCCTGTTACAGCGCCCAAAGCATTCGCAGCCTCTTTTGCTTTATGACCAAAATCGCTGGTAGATTTTACTACTTCGCCCATATCATGCATTTGATTTACTGTAGCACCCAATTTTTGGAAATTCCCACTCATTTTAGATAAATCTGTTTTAAAAGTATCCCAATCAATTTCTGGTGTTTTTGATTTTTCTGCTTTTGGTTGTTCATCAGAATGACCATCTGAAGGTGGTATTGCAGCATATAATAGGAATATGGCTGCTTCTGTTAATAATCCAACAGTCAACATAATATCTGCAAAAGATTTATGCAGAATTTTTGCCCATGCACCGAATATTACTACAGCAGCACCGATACTTACAATTACGTCTCTAAGTTTTTCAAATTGCTTTTTGGAAGAAGAAGAAGAGGCCATAAATTTTGTTTTTATTTTTGAAAGTTTGGGTTTATAAAATTGCAAACAAGAATATTCATAAATACATTATAAATATTATAACTGATTATTTTCTTTTGCTCAATGGAGCCAAATCAATAACGGTTCTAAAACCAATATATGATTTTGCAGTATCTTGATATTCGAAAGTTCTTGTACTAACTTGTAAAAAGAATTGAACATCTTTCCAACTACCACCGCGTACTACTTTTCTTTTCATTAATGGCGGATCTGAATCTTTTGCATCATAACGAATATCAGGACTCATATCAGACATAGCATTGTATGCGCCTTCATCAAATAAAGAACCAGTCCATTCTGCCACGTTTCCTGCCATATTATACAAACCATAATCGTTAGGCCAATATGCATCTACTTTTACAGTATAAAAACCACCATCTTCTGCATAATTACCACGACCCGGTTTAAAATTTGCTAACAAACAACCTTTCTTATTTCTGGCATAATAATTACCCCATGGATACATGGAATTAGAACGACCACCACGTGCTGCATATTCCCATTCTGCTTCACTTGGCAATCTGAAATCACTTTCTACAGCCATTTTATTTTTTTCAAGAAAACTATTTTGTTTGTGTGTGCGCCAATGACAAAAAGCAACAGCTTGCTTCCATGTTACACCTACAACAGGGTAATTACCGAATGATGGATGTGAGAAATATCTTTTGGTCATGGGTTCATTATATGAATAAGAGAAATCTCTCATCCAAACCAAGGTATCCGGATAAACTTTCTGATCATATTTTCTGATAAATCTGCTTCTGGCAACACCGGCATTTTCTCTTTTGGCAGCTTCAGCCAAATCGAATGTTTCTACTCTGTAAATTAATTTATCAGGATCAACATCTGCTTTGCCATATAATCTGTTATCGGGTGCAAGAATTAATTTGTTTCCTAGCTTTTCTAAATTAGATGCATCATATTTAATGGTACGTGCTTTTACCCAATCGATTGCAATAGCAGAATCTCCACCAGTTCCTCCACCTGGAGCAGATTTAAAAAATCCCAATTCCTTTGCAGCTAAAGAATCTCTTACCCACCATACAAATGCTCTGTAATCGTTGTTGGTTATTTCTGTAGCATCCATCCAAAAACCGGGAACAGATACTTGCCTGTTACGTGCAGAATAATTGAAATTGATATCTTCATCACTCGGCCCCATATGAAAAGTGCCAGGGGGTATATATACCATCCCTAAAGGTTTTCCTAAACTCTTTTTAGAGCTTGGCGCAACGCCATGCAATTGACCATCATCCAAAGGTAATTTAGATTTACCCTTCCCCTTATTACTGAAACATGCAGATGATCCGATGATGATCACTGATAGTAAAATCAAACTTAGTTGGTTCTTCATCTTATTAACAATTACAGATATAGACAAATATAGTATTAAAATTGGCTTTTTACCAATTTCAAAGTTTAATAAAATAAGTGTTCACAGAGGGTAAAATACTAAACGATACGCTTAAGATTAAAATTGTTGCTTGAGGGGCTTTTTGATTCCATGCACAGAGATTATTGATGCAATTTAATGTAATCATTGTTACATAATTGTAAAAATTCCCGAAAATTGTACATAGGTCGGGAACAAATATAGTTTTTACAAACAAAAAAGCCTGTAATTCCCTCCTTAAATTTTCCTTTAAATAAGGGAAACCGACTGTTTTCATTGATCGTTGTTTGAAATATCTTATTCGGATAATATTGTTTTATAATGTCTGAAATAAATGCTTCTGCACCTTTACCTACCACTGCAATTTCTTTTGTCCCATATATCTGCCATTGCAATATAGATGCCCAACAACCAAATGAAGTGGGATATTTAATTATAGCCTGGCCCAAAGATTGAACAATACTTTCTGCCCTTTTTTTCCAATCGGTATTATCAAACACCACAGAAAGATAATATAAATTTAACGCCATCACAGCGTTGCACGATGGAGTAGCACCATCATACACTTCTTTTTTTCGAACAATAATATCTTGCTGATATTTTGGTGTATAAAAAAAATAACCGGTTTCTGTTTCACTAAAATTTTCAATCACTAATTCGGTAATTGCTTTTGCTTTAATTAAATAATCGCTATTACCTGTAATTTCCTGCAACTGAATATATGCTTGAATGAGATAGGCATAATCATCTAAAAAGGCATTGATCTTAGCAGCTCCCTTTTTATAAGTATGGAAAAAAGAGCTACTCTTTTTTTCTTGCATGTACTCTTCTAAAAATCCCATATTCTTTATTGCAATCCATTTATATTCTTCTTTTCCCAATGCTGCAAAAGCCTTGCTGCAAGCAATATTCATCAACGCATTCCATCCCAATAAAATTTTATCATCTAATTGCGGACGAATTCTTTCTGCTCTTTTATTCAATAATTTTTCTTTGCAAGAATGAATATCTATTTTCAGTTTCTGTATCTCAATATTTTTTTCTTTTGCAAACAATTCAATTGAAACAGGCAACCATAAAATATTGGTATGCTCCCAATTTCCTTTTTCTTTCACATTAAATAATTCGCAAAACCAATCGGCTTCTTCTGCTAAAATTTCTTCTATCTCTTTTTTGCTCCAGGTATAAAACTTGCCTTCAACTCCTTCACTATCCGCATCCAACGCACTATAAAAGCCTCCCTCTTTATCTAACATTTCTCTCTGAATAAATTGCATGGTTTGCTCAATAACCGCTGCATATTTTTCAATATGCGTTAGTTGATATGCTTCACTTAAAACACCAATTAATAAAGCATTATCGTACAACATCTTCTCAAAATGTGGCGCTAACCATTTTTTATCGGTACTGTATCTTGCAAAACCGCCGCCAATTTGATCATAAATGCCGCCATCAATCATTTTATCCAAACTTAACAAGGCATATTGCAATGCATTTTCATCTTTTGTATAATAATAGTGGCGCAATAAAAATTGTATAGAATAGGTTTGAGGAAACTTAGGAGCATTACCAAATCCGCCCCATTCTTTGTCTGCCTGTTTTAAAATATTTTCTGCTAACTCATTTAACTTATTAAAGGAGAAGACTGACTCAGATTGGGTTTGACCTGGTTTTTCAATTCCAAATGAATTAGCATTGATTAAATGTTCTGTCAGGTTTTCTGCCTGCGATTCTATTTCATTTTTTCTTTCATGAAATGCTTTATGCACAGCAGTAATGGTATCTTTCCAACTCATTCTATTGTAAGCCGCAATGGGTGGAAAATAAGTGCCGCCATAAAAAGGTTTTCCGCTGGGTGTTAAAAAAACATTCAATGGCCAACCGCCACTGCCACTCATGGCTTGCACAGCATCCATATAAATTTGATCAAGATCAGGTCTTTCTTCCCGATCAATTTTTATATTGATGAAAAATTCATTCATCAATTTTGCCGTTGTTTCATCTTCAAAACTTTCTCTTTCCATCACATGGCACCAATGACAAGCTGCATAACCAATACTAACTAAAATCGGTTTGTCTTCTAATTTTGCTTTTTGCAAAGCCTCATCACACCATGGATACCAATTAACCGGATTATGCGCATGTTGTAAAAGATAAACACTCGTTTCGTTGATAAGATGATTGCAGTGCATATTAAATCTTGAAGATGCAAGTTATCTGAAAATAAAAAGTCCTTCAAAAAATTGAAGGACTGATATCATTAGTGTATAGGAATTATTTTTTAATAGAAGCAGATAAGAATTTATCCAAAGCTGCAACCATACTGGGTGCTTGTGGTGCCGGTGCTTTGATCTCTAATTTTAATCCGGCTTCTTCAATTGCTTTGGCTGTATTGCCACCAAAAGCGCCGACCAATGTTCCGTTTTGTTTGAATTTTGGAAAATTATCATACAAACTTCTCACACCACTTGGTGTAAAGAAGCAAATTACATCAAACTCTACTTTAGCAAATACCTCTTTAATATCATTGCTGATTGTGCGATACATAAATGCTAATTGAAACTCACATTTATTATTCTTTAACCAATTTACAATTTCATTGTCTTGCTGATTCTCGCTGCATACGTACAGGAACTTTTCATTCTCTTTATGTTTGTTAATTACATCAAACATGCTTTTATTGGTACCATCAGCACCATAAAAAACTTTACGCTTTCTGTATAGAATAAATTTTTGCAAATACAAGGCTACCGCTTCGGTAATGCAAAAATATTTGGTATCCTGGCTAATGGTAATTTTCATTTCCTCACACATACGGAAGAAATGATCGATGGCATTACGACTGGTGAAAATTACCCCCGAGAAAAGCGCAATATCAATTTTTTGTTTTCGGAATTCTTTTGCATTAATCGCATCCAAACGAATAAATGGATGGAAAACCAATTCCACACTGTATTTGCGCTCAAGCTCAAAATAGGGAGACTTATCACTTTCGGGCCTGGGCTGAGAAATTAAAATTTTTTTGGCTGCTCTATCAGCTTTAGAGTTTTTAGTTCCGTTTTTTACCATGCGATTGCACTAATATTATTCAAAATTAAATACTCTTGCCGAAAAAGTTAATCAGGATTTTACAAATTAACAATACAGGCAAAATTTCTACCGCGCAAAGGTAAAGGAAAAAATGTAAGGCATTGACTTGCAAATCTTTCTTTATAGTAAGCCAACTGATCAGATAACGATATATTAATAAAGTAACTACTATTACAAATGCGATGATACCAAAAATTTCAGTAATATGTGGGGCTGAAAAAGCCTGAATTAAGATAAAGGGGATTAAAATAATGGCGATGATCTTATTTACCGAAAAAACAACAAAGGTGTAAGTACTTGCTGCATCTTTCATATTAAAAACCCATCCCGCAAAAACTAAAAAAGAATATTTACCAACATAAATAATTGATAATATTACTACACCAAGAGCAAAAAGTTTCCAAAAAGAAAAATTATTTACCCTGTCGTATTCACTTTTAATCAAAGTAACATACATACTGGAGCAAATAATAAAAAGAAGATTCATTAATAAGGAGGGAAGATTACCCAATAATAATTGATCTCTCGTTTGCTTTTGCCTGAATGAAGTTTGCAGAAATAATTGAAATATGTTCTGAAAATATTTAGGGAACCCGATTTTAATAATTCCAACCAACAACATAATACCGGCCAATAAATAGAAAAGTTCATCTTTTCTGGTTTGCATCTTTTCCGGCTCCATCATAAAAAATGGCGATTGATTGAAAGGGAAAAAAGATTGAGGCAATATTGCATAATACGTAGTGCTGTCGGCCTTCTTTTTAGTTAATGCTTCATTCGCTTTCATCATAGAATCCTTTCGCAGAGAATCAATCAAAGCAAATGATTTAGCAACCGAATCTTTCATGAAAGAAGAATCAATTGCATTTGTTACAAACGAATCTTTTTTGGGCGAAAATAGTTTTCGTGCAGAATCTAACTCAGGCTTTGCTATTACTGTCCGTGTAGATTCAGCCAATTTTATTGAGGCAGAATCTTCCTGCGCTTGTACAATACATACACTCAACACACCTAAAACAATAAAATAAATTTTTTGCAACACAGCCATTTGCAACAAAAATAAAGGCTAATAATGCATTATACAAAACAAGTATTGAAACTGTACTTTTGCCTTTCAATAGACTTTATGGCAGGCATTTATATTCATATCCCGTTTTGCAAACAAGCTTGCCATTATTGTAATTTTCACTTCTCAACTTCTAAAAAACAAATGCCCCAGATGGTGCAAGCCATTATTAGGGAAGCCCATTTGCAAAAAGCTTATTTACAGGAGAAGGTTGAGTCTGTTTATTTTGGCGGAGGCACACCATCATTAATTACAATAGCCGATTTGCAGTATACAATAGCCGAACTACGCAAGTTATTTTTGATTGACGTTGATGCAGAAATAACCCTGGAAGCCAATCCGGATGATATCACTGAAGAAAAACTGATTGACTGGAAATCCATTGGCATCAATCGCTTAAGTATTGGCATACAATCTTTTTCTGATGTTGATTTGCAATGGATGAACAGAGCACATACTGCATCTCATGCTTTGCATTGCCTTGAACTGGCTACCGGATATTTTAATAATATCAGCATCGACCTTATTTATGGTACACCTACTTTAACAGAGGCTCAATGGAAAAAAAATGTTGATACCGCATTAGCATTTAATATTTCACATCTATCCTGTTATGCCTTAACCGTTGAACCGAAAACAGCTTTAGATAAATTAATTCATCAACACAAAAAAGAAAATATCGATACCGATAAACAGGCTAATCATTTTGAGTTGTTAACGAAATGGTTAGCTAATGCAGGCTATGAGCATTACGAAATTTCTAATTTCGCCAAACCCGATTTCAGGAGCAGGCATAACAGCAGTTACTGGAAAGGCTTTCCCTACTTGGGCTTGGGGCCATCTGCACATTCTTTCAACCGAACATCCCGCCAATGGAATATTGCCAATAATGCTTTGTATATAAAAAGTATTGAGCAACATACCATTCCATCTGAAATAGAAATATTAACACCCGCACAGCAATTAAATGAATACATTATGATTCGCTTAAGAACAAAAGAAGGAATTCATTTTTCAGATGACAGATGGCAGATGACAGATAATAGCATTAAAAATAAAATTATTACTGCTGCAAAAAAATGGGAATCAGAAAATAAAATAAACATCACAGAACATAACATTCAACTAACCCATGCCGGCAAATTTTTTGCAGATGGGATTGCTGCGGATTTGTTTCAATGATAATGCCTGCCAAAAACTTTTTTGCAAATATTTGCCAATACTGCAATGCACAAAAAGATGATTAATAAAGATGGACTAACTATCTGAAATGAAAATGGCATAGCATAAAGTTACAAAATAATTACACTAATAAAGATTCAATAGTAGAAAAGCCTTCTTCAGCTGATAACTGCTCCCAAAGAATTTGATAAATGGTATGTACCATGGGGATATGTGCTTTAATCATTTCATTTGTTTTATGAATGCACTTGCTGGCATTGTATCCTTCCGCTACCATATTTAACTCTAATTGCGCAGCCTTAACACTGTACCCTTTACCGATCATGTTACCAAAAGTTCTGTTTCGGCTGTATAAAGAATAACAGGTCACTAACAGGTCTCCTAAATAAACTGAAGCTGCATAATTAATTATTTTTTGCTCTTCTTCACTTTCATTATCCCAAACTAATTTTTTTAAAAACGTTACCATTTCATCTGCTGCATTGGCAATATAAACACTCAAAAAATTATCGCCGTAATCCAATCCATGTGCAATACCTGCACCCAATGCATAAATATTTTTTAAGATGGCAGCATATTGTACACCTAAAATATCATGATTAACAATGGTGTTGATGTATGTAGTTTTAAAATGCGCAGCGATAGATGCAGCATAGGTTTCATCAATTCCCGAAAAAGTTAAATAAGATAATTTTTCTGCCGCCACTTCTTCTGCATGACAAGGACCTAACACGGTAAAATAATCTTCAATCGGAAAATCAAATTGTTTTTTCAAATAATCATTCAACAATTGATTGGTGGAAGGAATGATGCCTTTAATAGCCGAAACAATTTTCTTTTCTTTCAATGTATTTTTATCTGATTTTTCCAATGCATCTGCTGCATAGGCCGATGGCACTGCAATTACCAATACATCACTATTGGATATAATTTCATTAATATCATTATGTAAATGCAATTGCGATTGATCGAAATAAACAGAACTTAAATAATGCGGATTATGTTTACGCTGACGAATGAACTGAACCGTATCATTATTACGAATCCACCAATAAATGCTGTTTCCATTATCTGTTAAAATTTTAGCCAAAGCCGTTGCCCAACTGCCGCTGCCAATAACTCCGAATTTCATATGCTTTAATTAAGTAAACAAAAATAAAGATAACCGTAATTCATAACTATCATGCTATTTTTAATAATAAATTTGAACAAGATATGATACGGAATGTTATCTGTTTGAGTGAATAAAACAATCTTTATGATAAAAAAATTTTGTTGCTTGATTTTGACGGGATTAATTTTCTTTAGTTGCAATAACAGTAATAAAAATATCCCTGCCATTGGCTTTGTTGATGCATTTGAAGACAATACCATTGAACAGGCTAAAACAGGTTTCTTAGATGCATTGAAAAAAAATGGTTTCAGTGAAGAACAAAAAACATTGAGTGTTATTTACAGAAATGCACAGGGAAATATCCCCACTTTAACACAAATTGTAAAATACCTGATTGCCCAAAAAGTAACATTGATTGCTACCAATCCATCTTTATCAACCATAACGGCTGTTCAAAATACCAAAACCATTCCGGTTTTTATGATGGTATCGCCAACTCCGGCTTTAATGAAAGTTACAGATGATAAAGGCAATTCCCCATCTAATTTATTTGGTGTGAGTGAGGAATTAAATTATATCGATACTTCATTTTCACTGATACCCAAATTGGTAAAACCAAGATCAGCTCAATTAAATGTGGGTATGATCTATAATCAATCCGAACCGCAATCCGTTGAAGCATTGAACAGAATAAAATCTTTAGCATCACAATTACATATTAATTTGGTTTCATTGCCGGTAAACAGTTCTGCAGATGTACAATTGGTTACACAATCATTACTTACCAAAAACATTGATGCATTTTTTGCTAATCCCGACAACACTGTATTCGCTTCTTTTGAAACAATTATTAAATCATGCAATCATGCTAAAGTACCTGTATTCACCAGTGAAGCAGGTTTGGTAGCAAGAGGTGCTGTAGCAGCTTATGGTGCCGATATGTATCAATGGGGGTATCAATCGGGCGAACAAGCTGCACAATTATTAAAAACAAACAGCACACAAAATATTCATTGGGAAATGGTGAAGTTGCGAAAAAGAGTATTCAACCAAAAAGTTGCTAAAGAATATAATATTGCTGTGCCTGAAAACTTTGAAGCTATTAAATAATAATGAGTACTGAGCTGTAAATGATAAGCTGATGAAGAAAGCATAAAAAAATTATCACTCACTATTTGATCCTCTAAAACTTAACAATGGAATTTTTTATCACTGCCATCATACTCGGACTTTGTTTATCTGCTATGGCATTGGGAATTTTTATTACCATGAAAATTTTCAATATCCCTGATATTACAACAGATGGCAGTTATACCAATGGAGCTGTAATCACCGCTATTTTATTAACACATCATTACCCTGTTTATTTTATGATTCCGGCAACCTTATTATGCGGTGCACTTTGCGGTACATTAACAGGTATCATTCATACTAAATTAAAGATCGATGCATTGCTTGCGGGTATTTTAGTGATGACGGCTTTGTATTCTATCAACCTGACTTTATTAGGCAGATCGAATGTTCCCTTATTAAATGTGGATACTGTTTTTAATTCCATTCATTTTTTTCAAAATGATTTGATCAATAATATTATTACCGGAATAATTTTCATCAGCATCATCTCGTATTCATTGTCTTATTTATTACGCACTGATTTTGGTATTGCCATGCGTGCCGTGGGTAATAGTGCGGGCATGACAAGGGCTTTAGGCATCAACAACAATTCAATAAAAATTATTGGCTTGGCCATTGCCAATTCATTAACTGCTTTGAGTGGTTATCTGGTGGCGCAATATCAAAATTTTACTGATATTAATATGGGTATTGGTATCGTTATTACAGGATTAGGTTCTGTTTTAATTGCCGATGCATTGATTAATTGGTTTGGTGTAAGAAAAATATTCGGTCAGTTACTACTGGTCGTTTCAGGCAGCATTATTTTTCAATTGGTATTGGCATTTACATTGTCCATCGGGATTGATCCAAACTTATTAAAATTAATCACAGCACTATTTGTATTATTGATTGTAAGTATTCCGAGATTAAAAAACACAAAACAATAACACGAACTGAATCTAATTACACAAATTAATTCGTGTAATAAAAATATGATTGAACTACAACACATTTATAAAACATTCAACAGCGGCAAAGCCAACGAGGTAAAGGCTTTGATTGATCTCTCTCTGAAGATTACAGAAAAAGAATTTTTAGTGATTGTTGGATCGAACGGTTCCGGCAAAACTACCTTGCTAAATATAATTGCAGGTGCAATTTATTGCAGCGAAGGAAAAATTTTGATAGATAACAGGGAGGTAACTCATTTGGCTGAATACAAAAGAAGCCAATGGATTGCCCGGGTTTTTCAAAATCCTTTGAGCGGTACAGCACCGGATCTTTCTATCATTGATAATTTCAGACTGGCTGCGTTAAGAACACAAACAAAAAAATTATCCATTGGTATTGATACTGCATTTAAAAATAAAGTGAAAGAAAAAATTGCGTTGCTGCATATGGGATTGGAAAATAAGATAGAGCAACCGATGGGTACATTATCCGGCGGGCAAAGGCAAGCGCTTACTTTATTAATGAGTGTGATGGATGAAACAAAGATTCTATTATTGGATGAACCCAGCGCAGCACTTGATCCTCGCAGTGCAAACACTATTTTACAAACTGCCGACTGGTTAATTAAAGAATACCAACTAACTGCTGTTTTAATTACACATAATTTAAAAGAAGCACACCAATACGGCAATCGCTTAATACAAATGAGCGAAGGAAAAATTGTAAAAGATTTAGAAGCGGCAGAAAAAAATAATTTATTACTGAATGATTTGTTTGGATGGTTTGCATAAAAAAGACAGGCCACGCATTTAATGTGTGGCCTGTCTTTTTTTAATCTTTTCGCTTATGGCTTTTTCGTATCAGGCGCTTTATCTTTATTATTATCAACCGTTACCTTATCGCCATCTTTCAATGTTTTACTTACAATAGAATAAGGCCCGGTAATAACTTCATCGCCTTCTTGTAATCCATCTGTAATGCGTATGTAATTCAAGTCCTGAATATCTGTTTTTACTTTAAAACTTTTAACCGTACCGTCTTTTTGTAAAACAAATACTACTTCATCCACATCATCGGCAGAAGCGGTTTTAGCTTGATTATCGGTACTGTTCGGATTTTTGTCTTCCGGTTTTACATTGTCTTTTTTCACATTCTTTTTATCGCGAATGGTTACTGCATTTAATGCAACACTCAATACATTGGTTTCTGTTTTTGTTTGAATATCCGCACTGGCACTCATTCCGGGGCGAAAAGGAAAATGCCCTTTCACAATTAAATCTTTATAGCTATCCAGCAACAAACGAATATGTACTTTATAATTGGTTACATCTGTTGAAGAAGTGGTGGTAGTAGCAGATGTTTGCGGATTGGCAATTTTAAATACAATGCCTTTAAACTTGCGATTATTATACGCATCAATTTCTAAAACAGCGGTGTCGCCTAATTTCACTTTCGGAATATCATTCTCACCAACATCCACTTGTGCAACAATACTGTTCATATCTGCCACACGCATCATTTCAGTACCAACATTAAAACTGTTGCCTGCCACACGTTCACCTTTCTTAACATTCATTAAACTTACCACACCATTCATGGGAGATGTAATAATTGTTTTATCTACATTCTTTGCTGCACTGGTTAAATTGGCCATCGCACTTTTTACTGCTGCTTCACTTGCTTTAATCGTTTGTTTGGCTGCATTATAATTTGCCAAAGAAGATTTATAAGCTTGTTCTGCCTGATCAAATTCTAAACGGGAAATAATTTTATCGGCATATAATTTTTTCTCACGCTCATATTGCGCTGCTGTTTGATCGAGTGATGCTTTTAATGAAGCCAATTGTGCACTGGCATTATCAACCTGTGCCTGATTTTGTGCAACCTGTGCAGCTGCCTGATCTCTTTGTGATAAGTAAATATCAGGATATATCTTCGCAACCACCTGCCCTTTCTTTACACTATCCGCTTCATCCACCGTTAATTCAACGATCTCACCGCTGATATCCGGACTAATTTTTACTTCAATCTCAGGATAAACTTTTCCGCTGGCTGTAACTGTTTCAATAATGGTTCGCTTAGCTGCTTTTTCAGTAGTTACTTTAATGCCTTCTTCTTTACCAATGATACCGGCTTTCTTTAACCCGATCAATGCACCAATCACAACAACCAATCCAACAATAATCCAAATAAGTGTTTTATTCATAAAAAGTATTTCTGCATTTAATTAATTTTTGTTTCAGGTGCTATGCTTATGGCATCTCAGTTGCGTCGCACACTTGTACTTTCTGTTCTTTATTCAGCATTTATAATTTTAAACCTTGCCCCTTATAAAATTCCAGTAATTTCATTTTAAAAATGTAGTCGTATTCACTTGCTACCAATTGCAATTTGGCAGTCTCTAAATTATTTTGATTGGTAATGAGGTCCAATGTTCCCAACAAACCAATCTCATATCTTTTTACAGAAAAATCATACACTTTTTGTGCACTCTCTACATTCTTTTTAGCCGCATTTAATTTTTCAAATGAATTCACGGCATTGGTATAAGAAGTATAAATATTTTGTTTCAGCGTTTGGTCATCTGCCTGCTTGCTTAATACATTATTTTTTAAAGTTAATTTGGATTGTTCAAAACTGATTCTGTTTTGCCCGTTATTAAAAATGGGAATAGAAATACCGATGCCCACACTTTGTCTGAAGTTTTGATTTACCTGATCAAAATAATCGATCTTATTTCCCAGTAAATCAGTTGATTTATTATTGTAAGTTGAGTTCAGCGAATAACTACCAAAGATTGATGGATACAAAGCTGCCTTATTCACCAATACATTTTTTTGAGCCGCTTTAATTTTTAAGCTATCTTCTTTTTGCAATGGCTGATTGTTTAAAGCCAATTGATACACCACTTCCGGTTGTAACTCTGCAAAACTTTCAACAGGTATTTTATCAATGGTGGGGGTTTCTACTTCAAATGGCAGAGCCGCATCCAGATTCAATAATGCTTTCAACTGTAAAACGGTTTGATCAAAAGTTGTTTTACTGCTGATCAAATTGCTGCTGTCTGAAGCTAACTGCGCTTCCAATGTTAATACATTTAATTCAGGAACCGTTCCTGCATCCACTTGCTTTTGTGTAACGTTGATCTGCACCCTGCGTTGTTCAATTTGTATTGTATTGATATTAATCTGTTCTTTTGCTGCCAATACCTGCAAATAATAATTGGCCACATTTAAGGATACATCATTCGCAGCTCTTTCAATATCTGCCAATGCAGCATCTGCTGTAAACTGAGCATATAAAACGTTGTTTTTTAATCTGCCCCAATTATATATTTGCGCATTTCCGCTTAACCCGTAACTCTGTGCATACAATTCTGTATTGGTATATAAATTAGTAGTAGGATTGATGGACCGTCCGAACTGCGGACCAAAACTTGAATTGAAACTGGCAGTCGGATATTGAAATAATTGTGCCTGTTTTAATTGCAATGCAGCCAAACGGGCCTGCACATCTGCCTGCTTAACAGAAATATTATTCTTTACTGCATAATCAATCAGTTTACGCAAATCCCATTTCTCATTTTGACTTTGCACAGCAGGGCTAAATAAAACCGTACAAACAATAATAACAAAAAGATTCTTCATCATTCAACAAAAATAAAGGAATAGGCTTTACATATTAAAAAAATAGACAAGCGGAAAAAACCCCATGTTAAACAGCATTTTTGGCAGTATCAATTGCGTGAGCACTGTGTTAAATTAAATAATCCGTCGTTACACATCAATAAATAAATGCATCGTTCCATTTTTTGTGCATGCCTCAAAACCATTTTGTTGCATTATGCAACATTCATACACCTGTAATTAATCCGATAGAATTACCAAAAGGATCTTTGATAACAGCCACTTCAATGGTTCCCCCAACCTGCTCAACAGGTGAAACAAGCGCAGCACCAATACTTTCAGCTTTCTCTACAGCCTGATGAATATTATCTACCTTCCAATAAGCAATCGCATTATTGCCATATTGAATTTTAGTTTCATCAGGATCCAATCCTAATTCACATCCATTGATACTGAAACCAACATAATACGCTTCATCAAAATAAGGTTTGATGCCGGTTAACTGTGTGTACCAGGCTTTTGCATTGGGCAAATCATTCACATGATAAATAATGGTGCTTAATTTATGGAACATGTATTTTATTTTTTCGATGCAATAAAAAATAAATCAGAATGAATACACTTAATACAGTAAGCCCGATCAATGCGGCATAATTATTCTTTTCATAATCCAATGCAATGCTGATACCAACAAAAACATATGCCGCTATAAAAACCAAAGGTGCGAATGGAAATAATTTCATTTTAAAAATTTCTTTATCATCCAAATGCTTTGTTTTTTTTCTGAACCAAAAAATAGTGGCACTGCTTAATACCATTCCAAAGCAATCTAAAAAAATAGAAAAAGTGAGAATGCGTTCAAATGTTTGTGAGAAAAAAAGAATAATGATACATACAATGGCAAATAGGGTTAATGAAAAAGTAAGTACACCGGTTTTACTATTTTGACGGGCAAATATTTTAGGCAGACTTCCATCTTCACCCATGGCAAACATTACACGCGGGTTACTCATCAACAATCCATTTACATAAGCCAGTACACCCAGAAATAAAAAGGCAGAAAAAATAGTGGCGCCCGTTTGTCCGAATATTTTATCCATCACCACATAAGCGATCTCTCTTTCATTTTTCATCTGATTAAATCCTACCAAATTGTAATAACTCAAATTCACCAAAAGATATAATACTATAATAATGGCAATGCCAAAGAAAATACCACGCGGAATAGTTGCTGCGGGCTTATTTACTTCATTTCCGAAATTGATGGTTTGCTGATAACCTCCGTAGGTAAAGGAAACAGCCACCAGGCTAATGCCTAAACTTTTAATCCAATCAAATGCCGATGTTGAAGCATTGGCCGTTTGCTGTATTGCATTATGTGCATAATGACTTGGAAAAAACAATGCTGCTATCAAAACCAATATCATGGTTATTTTAATCAGCATTAAAATATTCTGCGCCAGTGAACTAATTTTTAAACCGCGTAAATTGATGATATAAAAAATAATGATCGCTGCACAACTCAGTAATGCTTTATCGGTATCATTCCAATTGCCCGGTAATATCTTTAATAAATATCCGCTTCCTACCAATGCCACACCACTTAAGCTGGCAGCATTGCTTACCAATATCAAACAATTAATGGCAAATGCAATACTGGGATGATAGGCTTTGGCAAATACTTTATAATAACCGCCGGTAACAGGATACCGGCTGCCGATCTCTGCATACGTTAATGCGCCGCATAAAGCTACAATGCCGCCAATAATCCATGCACTAAAATAAACAGAAGGCGCAACAGCATCTTTTGCACTGGTAGCAGCTGTTCGGAAGATGCCCATGCCTATTACCAATCCCACCACGATCATGGTGAAAGAAAATAAATTCAGTTTTTGTTTTGATTGCATATTTTGTTGTGAGAGCTTAAATGTAGTAAAAATAAATCTTCATCTTTTGTTTAACATTTTTAAATTGTACAGATTTTTACAACGAATAGTATGATGATGAAAAAGAGAAACAATTATATTAACTGGGACGAATATTTTATGG